>Ga0206131_10001795_pt1 | contig 26888 bp, 22 predicted proteins | sample Helgoland_Spring_FD_148636 | JGI IMG/M metagenome (GOLD analysis project Ga0206131, IMG submission 148636) | Pelagic subsurface seawater microbial communities from Kabeltonne, Helgoland, North Sea - Helgoland_Spring_Bloom_20160517_1 | ecosystem: Environmental > Aquatic > Marine > Epipelagic ...
ATCATTGTCGCAATCGGTCGTCATCAAGGTCATGATCATAATCCATCTCACAATCAATTGCCCCATCACCATCAGCATCTGCACCAGGTACATGGAAAAGAACAGTAGATACGCTTGAGACAATGATGGATGCTCCTGAATTGCCTCCGATAATTGAAACATCGTCACCTACAGAATAACCATAGCCGCCGAATGACAGGTTAGCGAAGAGAACTTCTCCATTGGCATCGGTTACGGTGTCGACTGTGAGGCCAATACCGTTGATGCCTGAAGTTGCAACACCGTTTCCTGCGATGTAATTCAAACCGCCTGAAAGAGTCGAGGCGTCCAATCCAGTTACGACTCCGTTTCGAATGGAGTTATCGTAGTCTGCGAGATTGTCGTTGTTGACGTCAATGACGGTACAGGTGTCGAGGATACCGTCGTTGTCGTCATCTGGGTCCACCATGTCAAGAATGCCGTCGTTGTCATCGTCCGTATCTGCGCTGTCAGGGGTGCCGTCGTTGTCATTATCTGGGTCAATGAAGTTCGGTATGAGGTCGCCATCTAGGTCGCCATCTACGATTGTCGTGAAGGCTGGAATGCCACTTGGCCCACCTGAATATAATGGGGCATTTGCCGCGTTCACACGATTGAGTTCTTCAGAAAGATAGTTGACTCCACCAGAATAGGCGCGGTAGGAGTTAAAATCCCAGTTTACTGGGGCTGCGTAGAGGTTTGAAGAAGCAGACATCGAGGCTGTTTGTGTTGCATCGTAGGGATGTATGTCGTCGACGTCGTCAACACCGTCTCCATCGTCATCGTTATCAAAATAGTCCTGAATACCGTCGCTATCGAGGTCACAAGGCCACTTGAATTGGTCGATACGTGCATCATTGTCGTCATCTTCGTCGTAACTGCCGGCCCCTGAACCATCAGAATCTTCATCGGTTACGCCATCGTTATCGTGGTCCATTGGATTTTGGTCGGCCATGTAGAATGAGCCGAGTGCTTCCCCAGTCCATGGATGGATGATGCTTGAGTCAAGTATTCGGTCTGTGCTTACGTTCACCGGATCGAGTCCGAGAGCTTCAAGAGCAGGTATGTCGAGAGGTCCTTCGAGAATACCGTCGTTATCATCGTCCCAATCAAGAGCGTCTGTGATACCGTCGTTGTCGTGGTCGAAGGGGTCGGTTCCATAACAGCCGTCAAAACGTTCGAGCAAGTCGTAAATGCCGTCGTTATCATCGTCTAAGTCGTAGAGGTCACTGACACCATCATTGTCGTGATCGTCTTTGTTCGATTCTTCCAGAAGCGGAGCGAACCGCGGCATGAGTGCCTCGATTGCTGACTTGTCGGTAATAATTCCTGATGCGACTCCAGGGTCCGTCCACATGACCTCTGAAAGAATCGGGTGGTTGTCCAGTTGCCACTGGTCTTGTGCCCCATTCCATGAGCCTTGACCGCCCTGTTCAGTCGATTGAACTGGGGCGGTTAGGGTGATTTTTTCGCCTTCCCTGAACGTAACGGTCTGGGCTGTCTCTTCAGAACTAAAATCTTGAACGAGTGCAAGCATAGTGCTTGTCAACATCAAGATGATAATCGTCATCGACATGGTGATTTTCTGTCTGTGGCTAATTGTTTCTAAGTGGTTTTTGGAGAGCATGTGGGCACCTCGGAATCATTTCCCCACCTGCATACCCTATTTGAAAGCCGTGGCGCGGTTGCGTGTTTCGGTATCACTGAAGTGATTGCGTATCATCGCCCACTGGAGAAGCGTATTCAGCGTAAATGAAACGTGAAGGATAAAGAGAATTGATGCTCTGTAAATCGAAGAGAAAAAAAGAAAAGGAGGATTTCCAGGGGGCGAACCCCCTAGAAATCCGGCGCCCCGATACCGAAGTATCGGTGTATCATACGATAGTTTCGTCACTGTATTCAAGCTTCGAGTTCATCAAGGATGCCGTCGTCATCGTCGTCGTCATCTATGTGATCATCGGAACCGTCATTGTCGTGATCGAATTGACCGGTCATTGGGTTTCCGTCGTTGATTTCGAACCAGTCGGCTAGGCCGTCGTTGTCGTCATCTGTGTCGGAAAGGTCCCAAATTCCATCATTGTCATGGTCGTAGCGGTAAGTTCCAGAGATTCCTCCGATTTCGTCAACGTCAAGAATGTTGTCGTTGTCGTCATCAGTGTCGACTCCATCGTTCATACCATCGTTGTCGTGGTCTCGCGATAGATCTGTACCGTCTTCGGCCTTGTCGTTGTAGTTGTCAATGCCATCGTTATCGATGTCGAGGTCAACGGAATCGGTGATTCCGTCGTTGTCGTGGTCGTAGATGTTGGTGTTCGGATCGCCATCTTGGGTTTCCTCGGTGTCATCAATTCCATCGCCGTCATCGTCGGAGTCCAAGTTGTCTGGAGTTCCGTCGTTGTCGTGATCGAATGGGTTTTCATCGACAGCGTCGGGGATTCCGTCGTTGTCGTTGTCGTTATCCTGGTTATCTGGGATTCCGTCACCGTCGTTATCTGCTGGACCTTGGTTTTCGGTTTGCTGTTGTTGTTGTTGGTCGGTCTGTTGTCCCTGTTGGCCTTGTTGACCGTTTTGGGTTTGACCTTGTTGCTGCTGGCTCTGACCGTTTTGGTTCTGTCCGTTTTGGTCTCCAGCTTGCTGATCGCCTTGTTGACCACCTTGCTGTCCACCTTGTTGCTGCTGACCTTGTCCATTGTCTTGCTGTTCACCTTGCTGACCTTGCTGGCCTTGTTGACCTTGCTGGCCTTGTTGACCCTGCTGGCCTTGTTGACCCTGCTGGCCTTGTTGACCTTGCTGGCCTTGTTGACCTTGCTGGCCTTGTTGACCTTGCTGGCCTTGTTGACCTTGCTGTCCCTGACCTTGTCCCTGACCTTGTCCTTGACCCTGTCCTTGACCTTGTCCTTGACCCTGTCCTTGACCTTGTCCTTGACCTTGTCCTTGACCTTGTCCTTGACCCTGTCCTTGACCTTGTCCTTGACCTTGTCCTTGACCTTGTCCTTGACCAGGTTGAGGGGTCGGGGTTCCGGCTTCAGATTCGCCACCGCCTTCAGTTTCACCATTGCCGCCGCCTGCGCCTGACTCGGTAAAGTCAGGGTCGTAAGCATCAGGAATGCCGTCACCATCGGAGTCGGAGTATTCACCGTCGTTTGGGTCGTTAGGGAACGAGTCTACGTTGTCAGCCTTACCGTCACCGTCAGTGTCTGCGTTGTTCGGGTTGGTACCCGATGCGTACTCTTGGGCGTTGGTTAAACCATCGCCGTCAGGGTCTGCATTTCCGTCGCCACCGTTGGTAGGGTTGAGGCCGTTCGAGACTTCCCAGCCATCTGGGAGACCGTCGCCATCGCTGTCTGCATTGTTCATATTTGTGCCTTGATTTTGTTCCTCGGAGTTGGTGAGACCATCACCGTCCCAATCGGCGCCACCATCGGATGGGTCGAGTGGGTCAGATCCGTCACCGCTCACTGCAGAAACTGCAGAGAGAGCGAGGAATAATGCAATCAAAACGCTCATTATTTTCTTATTCATGTTTTTTCACTTCCTATATTTTTTTGGTTGTTGTTACACAGAGAACCCGCTGTTCTCTCTTTCCAAAAGCCCAGCCCACATGGTGGGAGTGGCTTTTTGGGATTCAAACGATGCTGCGCACTGGAATGTGGTTGATTTCAAGGTTTTTACAAGCGTGTTTTTAGCAACAACTCTGCTGATGTTGTTGAGCGATGACTGCTTCTGAGTCATGCGTTTTTCACTCTTGTAACTGTCCTTGTATTGTTCCTCCAAATGCATCGTTTTTCACGGGTTGGTTCTAGGGAACCCAACGTTCCCTCTACATACTGGAACATACCGACCCTATATCAAAGGCGCGACGCAATGCGCCAACTATCCTTCAAGGGTATAAGCTGGAGGCAAGAGAATTGCTGCCTGCTGATTAAGAACAAATCGAGCGACAAGATCTGCAAGATTGGAATCGGCAAAGGCGTGAAGTCTTTCACTACCGTTCCCAGAGGCAGGCGCCCAAAGGTGAAGGGGTTTAGCGGATCGACTAAGTGCGATTTTAGCTGCTCGGATGGCGTTTGATCCTGGGAGGCCGACACTTACGGAACTGTCCAAGCCAAGGTGGTGGATGAGGCGCCCTTGTCGAACGCCTTCTTTGCCTTCGAGGGCAAGCATACCCAATATGGTAAACTGGTCTCTTTTGGAAGCATCCCAACGGGTATAATCGCCTTCAAATCGTTCCGTCAAATGGTGAAGAAAGCCGCTGTATTCTTTTGGTAAAGTATCGTAAGAAATCTGTTCAACTGCCTTCCTGCGAGGTAAATGAGCCTCTTTGGGCAATATTTCTTTGAATTCGCTCCATTTATGAGCGGTATCAATCCAATTGGAAAGGCGTTCTGCAAAGAAAGGGTCTGCGCCTCTCCAGTTCCAAACGCTCCGTTTAATCAATTCAGGAGCGACGTTGGAGAAACCTTCCGGATCCCTCTCAGCAAGGGTTTGCAACGCCTTCAAAAATTTTTCATTCTTCGCTTTCTGCAGGGTCTGCTCCGGCGGCATCGTAATTTCGTTGTGCCCGGTTCCATAATAAGGTTGTTTCTTGTTGATTTGCTGAAGTTTCATCGTATCTCCTCGGTTTTAGCGCCGTTTTTCTATAAAATCAATATTTATGCCGGAAAAACAACGCAGTGGGTTTGTTTTATTTTTGAAGGGTTTGGGCCCCTCCGTTCACATTTCTTGAGATGACAGTTTTCTGACCGTATATGAACGATTCATGTTTAGAACTGTTTCATCATCGACCTATGCGGCCCAATTCCGGAAATTGTGTACGGTTCATCGACAAGTATCCATCCCTGTGACTGATAAAAAGGAATGGCTGCTTCCCGGGCTTGAAGAAGCCCTACTTTCGCCCCGAAATGGGCTACTGCGGCGTGTTCCAATGAGTGTAAAACCTTAGCTGCGAGTCCTTTTCGGCGTGCTTCTTGACGCGTACCCATTTGCCGAATTTGTATCGCTGGACGATTATCTGGACTGGATAAAGGGCCAAAGCTTGGACATTGCGTCGCGCCAGGCCCAGCATGGTCTGCGGCAGAGCCGTCACTTTCTGGGTCAATCAGATGAGCCCTCCCTACAGCGACAATCTGCTCACCATCAGCCACCCAAGCGTGAATTGCCCGATCATCGTCTTCCAGTAATTCAGCACCTTTCTGGAAGCCAAGAGGTGCACGTAGTACTGAAAATCGACAATCGTAATAGGCTGACGCAGGAGTCGAGGGGGGGAGCGAAATTTGGGCGTGATGCTCCATGGGAATCGGTTGGGGGCGTGTCTTAAGAAATATCTCAAGGAAGATGTGGGAATTCAGCATTAAAGGAAGTACAAAGCCACGGACACGACGAGTACACCCACCAGTGCCAAACCCAAAATTGCAGATGCGATTAGACCCTTGCCGAAGGCTTTGTTACCACGCACGAAGGAGTAAATAATCGCCCCAATGTAGGAAATCGGATACGCGATGAATGCAAAGGTGTAGAAGTTGTCGACTGGATTTGAGTAATCGTCGTAGTCATCATAGTAGTATTCTTTTTGGTATTCTATGTACTCTTCACCGTAAAGATATGCGTTATAATCGAAGTAGCCGGTGTTTTGCGGAGATGATTCTGGCATCAGATTGAGCGACATTTCAACAGTGGGCGGGATGGGGCCCAAGGGCAAAAACCACATGGTCTGATTCGATGAATTATAACCACCTATGGCTTCTGTTTGAGTTGAGATGCCGTCATAAATCGGTTCACTGAGATTACTGTCGCAATCATCACAAACCAACCAAGAAAAACTATGGCCGCCAGCTCGAAGAGGCGTGCTGTTGACGATTTCAAATTCCATTTGGAAATATCCCCATTCTCCACCACCATCTGACTCTTCAAAGGTTACAGTGAAATTCGTACGCTCGCCTACGCTATCCGGGCGTTCAGTGATCGGTGACGAATAGAGTTCATAGGCAGAAAAATCGTCGTTACGAACATGGAGTGTTCGATTAAATTCGACATGGAATTCACGCGTCTCTGGGTCCCATGATTGATATTCAAGAGAGATATGTTCATCGATTTCAAAGGTCGAATCTTGATAAATTACGGCATCATAACCTTCGCTGAGGGTGTCATCCATGCAATAAATTGGGAAGCGTTGACTTTGGTCGTAGTATGCTGGCCATTGATACGAATCTACTTCACAGCCCAATACACTCCAAGGGTTAGCATCGCTTGAAATCAAAATCTGAGACGCATATGTTCCATTGGCTGAAGACGTGACCTCAATGGCTGAGTTGTACCCGTACACATACGATTCTTCCCAAGTTGTGCTGTTGTCAATAGAAACCGGAGCCCAGTCAATACCGATATCAAATTCCAATTGATTTGGAAAAGCAGAGCCATCAGCCATCGGTAAGGGTTCAAACGAAAGTCGATTCAACTCGGCATCATATGCCCCAATTTCAACCCATTTTTCAGTTCGGTAGAACTGAGCCCAGTCAAGAAACGCAAACTCCTCATCAGGACAAGAGTCGCATGCTTCAGCAGAGAAAAAATAACTTGAATCTTTTAGACTCATCTCCATATAGAATTCTTCGGTCGAATTCGTCTGGATGTCGAATGTGTAGTTTAGGCCATCCACTGTTTCTCCGAGGGTGGAAAGTTTCGAGTACTGGCCTTCATCGTTCAAGAAAAAAGCATCGAGAGAAAGGTTTTCAGAAAAACTATTGTCGAACGACAAGGTAAGGTTCCTCTCCTGAAAACTGTACTCAGCACCGACCAGAGTGGTTTGCTCGCCGCCTGTAGGTGTGTCTTGTATGAGTTGCCAAACGAGTAATTCTCCGCTCGGTTCAACATAAAATTCAGCATAAAGGGATGGTTCCGTTGTACCGCATATAATCGATTCAGGAGAGTATTCATTGAAGATGGGTTCAAGAGAATACCTGTTTCCTGGCTCTCCATTCAAATCAATGTAGCATTGTGAAAGTTCATGTGTGTCAGGTAAATCAATCGTTGTCGAATATTCTCCGGTCTCGTTGCGAACAAATGTCATTTCGTATGGGTCTGGGAATTGTTGCCCGTATTCCACGTATTCTTCATGTTCACGCTCTTCCCTATCGCGCTGGGAATCCTCCATGCTAAAGCCGATGATTTGAATTAAAATAAGAAGGGCAATGGGTAGGAAAACTCCGAGCAGAAACATGAAAATGGATTTCCCCGTAGAGTCCGGTTGTTTCACAAATGAAGGGGCAAGATAGGGTTGTGAGGAAGGGGAACTCGTTTCACCCTGCAAAAAACCAATCGGCGCTGTTGGTTCGTTCAAAACGATTGAGGCTGGTCGCTGGGTAGAATCCGAGCCCTTTGGCGTCAAGGGTGATTCAAGGCCCATAGCCAGTGTAGCCCGGCTTAGCGTTTAATGGGTCGCCCGGTTTATTCAACCAAATTCAAACACCGTCGTATAACGCTTAGGAAATTATGGATTTATGCTCGGTCGCGTTGAAATAGAACTGCTCAATCGGGGAAACACTGCACGGGTGTCGGAGCGGCTACGTCGGGGATTGCAAATCCTCTTACCTGGGTTCAAATCCCAGCCTGTGCTCTTCTAATCGTGGCCTCAAGGGTTTTTTACGCGCAGTCTTGATATTCAAGAAGCGTTTCGTTTCTTTTATCACATAGACACTGTCTATTGGATGGGGATGGGCCTATGCCAGAGATAAATCGTTCATTAGAGCATGTTGGAATTGGATTTGCTGCATTCTTAGCTCCACCAGGGCCTGAGGTCATCCGATTCACCGTTGGTCAACCGGACTTTGACACCCCTAAACCGGTTGTCGATGAAGTCAAAGCGGCATTGGACCGTGGAGAAACTGCCTATACGCGGACCCAAGGTTCGGTTGAATTGTGCGAAGCTGTGGCCCAACATCTGTCAAAACACGACATTGTTGCTGTGCCTGATGATGTCTTAGTGACTCCAGGTTGTAAACAGGCCATCTTGTATGGCCTTATGGCGACTCTCGACGCTGGCGACGAAGTTCTTCTTTTATCTCCCGCTTGGCCGTCCTATGACGGAATGCTCAAATTGCTCGATTGTGTTCCAGTTCATGTTCCAGTCAAGCGAGAAAATTACCACCCGAACTTCGAGGCATTGGAAGCAGCAATCACTTCGAAAACCAAAGCGATATTGCTGAACTCTCCGAACAACCCCACAGGCGCAGTTTACGAACCTGAAGAAATTCAACGAATTCTCGATTTTGCAATCAAGCATGATTTATGGATTCTTGACGACATGATTTACGCCACATTGGTATGGACAGATTACCCTTACACCTCGCCAGCATCGCTTGAAGGCGGTGCTGAGCGAACCATCACCATCGGCGGTTGGTCGAAAGGTTGGGCAATGACGGGGTGGCGTCTTGGATGGATTACTGGTCCAAAACAAGTCATGGACGGCGTCAAAAAAATCAACGTTAGCGCCGCAACCCACGTTGCTACATTCTTGATGCCTGCTGCAACAGTTGCTTTGGGGCTTGAAGAAGAAACTGCCAGGATGGCTGCTTCATTCAAAGAACGCCGAGGGTTAATGCATTCTCTTCTTTCTGAACTCCCCGGCATCGTGGTGCCTAAACCGGAAGGGGCGTTTTATGCCTTCTGTGATATCACAGGCACTGGAATGGATGACCTCGAATTTGCTACACGTGCGCTTGATGAAGCGAGTGTTCAGCTCATTCCTGGATCACTCATCGAAGGGGGAGAAGGGTTTGTTCGGATTTCATACGCTACTTCTACAGAAGACATCCATGAAGGTGTTCGACGACTGCATGAATGGCTTAATTCGCTGTGATACGATACAGCGTCCCACCGCCACCAAAGGTCGCGTAGTAGAGATTGCCTTCAGGTCCAAAAACCAAAGGTAAAGGCGTACCAATATCGGTTGCAAACCGTGTAACTGTACTGTTCCATTGTTCACTGGGCGTAGAGGCGTTGGATTGTCCCGGGGTGAAATCAATCCGAACGATTTCATGGCCTTGAGGGAGTATGGTATTCCAAGAACCGTATACGCTTGCATAGACAGTAAAACCCTCACTGGGCAAGAGGCCAGGTACTGACGAATTGTTCGGTCGTAGTGCAAGTCCGTTCAGCGATGTATGCGGCGTCCATTGGGCGATTGGACCAAGGGTTCCTGATGGAATCGGGTTGTCTGGGTCATCGTCAGGCCAACCGTAGGCTTCACCCTCCACCAGCAAATTGACCTCTTCATCGGGATGGTCACCGTCCCAATCCCTGCCGTTATCGGAAAAAAGATACCCCATGCCGGGAACCCAAACACCATCAAAGGAATTGCGAACTCCAGACGCTAATACACCGTGTTCTCCGGTAACTGGATGAACCCAAAGCAACGCAGCATTACGTTCATCACTCTCTTGACAAACATTGCATGTTGAACCACTGTGCCAAATCAATGTCCCGTTTGGAAAAGCATTGATGGCGTTGGTTTGGTGATTACCTGAAGGGATGTTATCGACCAACACAACTGGTCCAGAAAATGAAAAATTAGAACGGTTGTAACGCGTAAGTTTCCCTTCTTCAGAAACGAAGAGGTGCTCTGTCGTCAAATGAATGTCGTGGGGATGGTCTAAATCCGTGAGCAGGGTTGTCGGTGAGAAATCCTCCTCAGCGTCAAGCAACAGTATTCGTCCTGAATCACGATCGCACATGAGCAAGGAGGTGTTGTCGGCCCATTCTAAACAAGTCGGCCCGCCGTATCCAGAATCAATCTTTTCTATGGAGAATCCGTCAGCGACCTCGCTGTTAAACGGCTCCACATAGGGATAGATCTCTCTAGCGATGAGGAGGAAAAAAAGGCAACATACGATTGGAACGAGATGCTTGCGGACGCCCATAAAATTTTGACAGAAGTGGTGTCTATGAACCCTCCCCTCGGAGGGTTGGTTCATATTGCCTGTATTCAAGTAGTCCCGGCTGAACCGCTCACCATGCCTCGCATTGACCGACGCATCGCGCTAATGGCTCTCTTCATGGTGTCCATCGTTTCCACCGGCTATTACCTGAATATTGTGAACTATGAAAACACATTAGGAACGAAAAATACTCTCGCGGTCAAGAATGGAGTCTCGACTGAATCAACCGAAGATGTGTTGCTCGATTTGAGTTTTGCGAAAGGCGGAGAGAACCTCAGCTGGAATTCCATTCAGTTGGAATTAAACGTTGAAGAAAACACATATCCTTGCATGGTTGGAGGAATGAGTTCGGTGGCGCAAGACAACGGAACCGTGCTTTCAAAGTTGAATGCGGACGGTAAAACATTCACAATCAACATCGACACCAACAGTGAAGATACACAGTATGTCAATTTGCACACTATGTCGGCTTCAAACAAAACATCATCGACATTTAGTATCCTTACAACAACCGTTCTACTCGGGGAAAATATAACCGGAGTTGCTTTAGAGAGCGATTTCGATGAAATCAAATACAATTCCAGTTATGTCATGGACGAGTCGAATGAGGAAAAACTGGATTGGTACACCTATGATTTAACCAACCATCATATCATACCTGATTCCGAAGTTTACATTGTAGAAGATCGCGGGGTCATGTTCAAAGTTCAATTCTTGAATTACTACAACTCAGATGGCCAACCCCGTCATTACACACTACTCGCTGCTCCACTCGGAAACTTCAGCATACCAGCGCTCACCGATGAATCGATGGTCCAGGTTACGCCTTGTTCCATTGTAGAAAACGGCGATGGTATTTGGGGTGCAGAAGAAGTAATTTCTCTGCAAGAGAATGGAATCAGTATCTGTGAAGGCGAATGTACTGTTACGGTCGTAGCTCTGTTTGAAGAGAAGCGTATTGCCGGTGCGGATTCAAACTATCTGCTCGGCTAGATTCACATGCTTCCGCTTTCTGAAGCAATGAGGACGCCGAATAACAGTGCGTAGCCAATGATTCCAAGTAGCGTTAGGCCGATGACAATCCATCCCACGACTTGAGCTGCCTTTGCCATACCTGCATCTGGGTGACCGGGCATTGAATCGGTAACTTTCAGTGCGCTATTCGCTAAGATTAGGCCTGGGATCGCAGTACAAATTGAACAGGCTACAACCCCTAAAATGGACAGCACCAAAGCCAAAACGGCTTGGGTAGGTGGGTAATATCCCCCCATTGACATGCCTTGTTGTATGGGGATTTGATTTGGAACTTGAGCCCAAGCTTGTTGTCCGTCTCCGTATTTTGATGCTACGCCCGAAGGCTGCATCTGTCGTGGTTGCTGTCCAGGTTGCATATTTTTTCCCTCTTCGTTAAAGTACTACACTCTCATCTAGCATCACGAGTGCCACGAAAGCCATGAGTGCCAGCAGCATTAGTCCGAGTGTTATCCAACCAACTACTTCGGCAGATTTGGCTGTGTTCGCGTCTGGATGGCCGGGCATTGAACGGGCAATTGCACCGGATGAGCGGGCCATGAACACCCCGGGTATTGCCAGAACACCGCACAGAGGAAAACAAAGGAGCCCTAAAGCCAGCCCTGCGATTGACAACCCGAGTGCTGTGGATGCACTTGTTTTTGGGTAGAATCCACCCATTGGAATCCCTTGTTGAGGAAACGGCTGCTGGTACTGTTGTTGAAACGGCTGCTGGTACTGTTGCTGTTGCTGTTGAGGCTGTTGCGAATCCCAAACGCTAGCAATGACTTGTTGAGGCGGGGGGGATTGGTTGTTCGGTTCCTGGCCCTGCATATTCGACACTCCTTTTCACTGATAAAATGATGTTACGCCGTCATACAAGATTCACTTCGCAATGCCCGAGCCGCGTTCGAGCCACCCGGTGATCCGGATCAATAGCAAGAACTGCTCTCCATGCGGCAGCAGCCTCGACATGGCGTTCTTGTTGATGAAGTGTAGCCGCGATGTGAAGGCGTGAATCAAGATGGTTGCCATCACACTTTACGGCAGCCTGGAAGTCGTCAAAGGCAGCATCTGACTCCTTGAGGTCAAGATACAAAAGTCCGCGTTGGTGCCATGCAGGTGCGTGGTTTGGATTGAGACGGATTGCTTCATTCAATGGGCCTTCTGCGCGCTCAGGTCGTTTCAATGAAAGATAACATGAGCCGAGCTTTGTCAAAGCTTGATAGTGATGTGGCGCTGATTCAAGAACCATTTTGAGGTCGTCACGTGCATTCTCCCATTCCGACAAATGCATGTATCCTTCCGCCCTACGGAAGCGGGCCAGAACAAGAGATGGAGCGAGGTCAAGGAGAATTTCACAATCATCGAGAACTTTTCGACCTTCATTGAGGGCCAGTAATATGCCGCTGCGGTTTATTCGGGCGCGGATGTGAGAAGGGTCTGATGTAAGCGCCTCGTCATAATGCATGAGTGCCTTATCCAGTGAACCGGTTTGTGCAGCAATATTGCCACGTACATAGTGAACAGTTGCAGTATGCCCGTGGACTGCGGCGGCCTCGATGTGCTTACTCGCTGCGGACGGGTCTTGCAAATCTAAAGCAAGGAGTGCTGCTTCGGAAGCGGCGGATGGGTCTTCACTTGGCAACAACCGAAGAGCGCGAGCAATGTCTTCTTGGGCGCCTTCGTAATCTGAAACCAAGCGCTTTGTTCGAGCAAGGCCCAACCAAGCAACACCGGATTCTCGGTCAAGTCGCAATGCGTCATTGAAAGCGGTGATGGCTTCGGAGAGAAGGGTTTGATCTGTTTCTCCAGTGCCGTCTCTTTGACGGTCTGCGCGAGCCAAATGAAGGCGACCTTCGATGACATGAAGGAGTGAATGGTCAATACCCAAGGGAGTTTCATCAAGCAGTTTCTGCGCTTCGTCGATATGTCCGTTGATGAGTTTCCGGCTCGCCATTCGTGCGCGAAGTTCTGCGTTATCTGGAGACTCAAGTAAAGCACGGTTCAGGGCCTCTTCTGACTCAGTAATCTTGCCGCTGGCCATCAACAGGTCGGACTTAAGGAAAATGAGTTTTGTTCCGCCAGCAGATAGGGCCACTGCGTGCACAGCTGCCTTGAGGGCTTCATCGAGTTTGTTCGACATAGGAGCAAGAAGTTGAGCAAGCAATCCCCAAGCCTCACCGTTCTGTCGGTCGAGTTCCAAACACCGTTCAACAGCCTGCTGAGCTTTGCCAAGTTCGTCGTCAGCAAACAAAAGTTGGGCATAACTGCACCAATCATCAGAGCGGCTTGGGTTTTCAGCTAAAGCCAATTCAATGGCTTCAAGCGCTTCGGAGCGGGAACCAGCCCGCGCCCGTAGGCCCGAAAGGAGGGAGCGGTCAGCAGCGGTTTCAACGCCCAATGCTTCAAGCCGTCGTACGTCTCGCTCAGCACCTGCATCCCCAAGTTTGGCGAGTAAGTGAGCGTGTGCGCGAAGCAGATCTGGTTGGTCGGGAGATACCGTCATGCGAGCTTCAAGCCAGTGCCTACGCAATTCTTCATCGCCCCGTAATAGAGCGATGTGTTCGAGTGCTTCGAGAATGTTCTTGTTTCCTGGAGACGACCTGTATGCAATTCCAAAGCATGACTCTGCCCAATCGTACCGTCGTAGATGAAGGCAAGCGTGGCCAAAGCGATGAGCGGCTACAGGGGTAAGTCCAAGCATCTCCGCAGAAACATTCCGAACAGCAAAAACATCGAGTAATCGGGAGAGGAGGCTTTCGGTCGTTGATGCGAGCAGGCCTTCCCCGCCAACGGCGGTCTCTGGAGAAATAGCAGAAATTAACGCCTCTAATGCCGCAAGTGCTTCTTCATGAGTGGTTTCCAAATCAAACTCGGATTGGGATTCATATTGATGCAAAACAGAATGGACGAGAAGAGCCCCATCAATTTCAGGATGGGTAGCGCGTAATGCCTGGACTAAGTCGGTCATCTGCGATAACTGGCTCCTCAAAGCGTTCACTTCGGAGTTGAGGTGAGAGAAGTGAGCTGCTTGTGCCTGTTGAAGAACAAGAGAGGAATCGGTGAGTGAATCAAGGCGTGCGTCTGCCTTCTTCAGCCAAAATCCTGCTCCACCGCCGGCACCAAGACAAGCGAGGCCAAATACTGCAGTTATGGGGTCCATTGGCCTTCACCCGCACTTTGCCCCTTTATGGTCTGCGGAGGAATTGGGGGTTCAAACGATGATTTGCGCACCCCTAAAAATTATCCAGAAAGAGTGATTGTCGAACTTGGCCGGCAATGAAACTGATTCAAAAGGTAGCGAATTCGGTTGTTTCTTTGCTCACATTCAAAGGCTCTCGTAGTTCTTGGAGTGTTGGGGTCGAAGTCGTGGACAATGTTGATGACGAATTCGAAGGCCCTTGGTATGCCCAACGAATTCAAGATTTGAGTCTTGAAGGATGGGTTGTTGATTCCATCGAAGCGTATCTCGAAGAAGATATCGAACTTGCAAGCGAACGTATCGTATACGTCGATTTTGCAGTGGACTTGGCCCAAGAACTGCTTGAAAGGACAGGGTACCTTGGGGAATCGGTGAATCTCCGTTCAATGGAACAAAGCGATGTGTGGGAACAAGAACTACGAGACCCTATGAACGCTGAACGAGTTCTTGAAGAATACAGTGCGTGGGCAAAAGAATGGCGTCCATGGGAATTGGAACTTAATCGCGGGCTTATCGCCTGGCGAGATGCTGAAATGGAGGAAGATTACGCTTCTTATCTAGCACGGTTTGACGCTTTAGATGCTTCATCTCTCCCTTCGGCTCGGATTCTAGCTCCGCTGTTGTCTGAACCCGAGGAGACTGAAGAAATTCACCGCGTTTTAAGCGGATTGGAAGAAGACGAACGGCGACAGAGAACGGCGATTTCCAACGCGGCAGAGATGCTCGCTGATGCCGGTTTCAACGTCGGTCATGTTGAGAAGATGTCCATCATCGAAGGATTGGATTGGATTACACAGTTGCATGAGTTTCATGATGTGCATGAAGAGTTGCGGCTGTTAATTCTTGAACAAATTGGAGTGTTTGACCCGGGGCTGGCCCAGCATCACGAAGCGCGTAGAAGGGAATTGCTTCGTGAAAACTCCCATCCTGAATTGCGGAACTTCAGATTACAAATGGATTCAATTGCTGATAATTTACACCAACGGTTGGCTCGGCTGAATGACTTACTCAATGAATGGCGTGAACGCGGAATTGTATTCCCTCACGGCGACAGTGTCCGGCCCCCAGAATTACTTGAATGGGAAACAAACCTGCCAGAGATTGAAGCAACTTTGGAACTCCACCTCCAAGCGTTAAGCCGATGGGAAACTATCACGCATGCTTGGCAAGATGAAAGCAGTTCCGGAGCAAAATATGCCGGGGTTTTGGAGCAAACTGAGCAATTTATCGATCATGTCGACCATCTTGACCAAAAATGGAAACAGTATGAGCTTGAAGCACTCATGTTTGTTGAAAAATACGAGCAAATGGGACTGGCGATGGGCGATTGGAGCGATGAGATTCAACGAGACCCTCGGGGCGCTGTCCAACAACTGAAAAAGAACCAACATCGGTTCGACATCCGATTTGAGTGCATTGAGAAATTAGCAAGTATTGACACTTCATTCGAAGGGAAAATGGAGATTGAAGCACGTATTGAATTGCTGAAAGAAATGGATGTCGACCTTGAAATTCTTGAACATACCAAAGAGTTGATTGAAAGAATGGCTCGAAGAGGTGCTCGGCATCGAAGAATGCTGGAGCAAGATTGGAGACAACTTGTTACAGAAGGAAAAGCACAGGATTCATTGGCTACTTCGAGTCTCTCGCTTGCAGAATTTGAAAGTGAAATAGGTCATGTCCGACGGTTTGGCACTTCGAGTTCGGCTTCAAGAACGGGTGGGTCAATTGTGGCAGGTGAAGTCCACCAGCGTCTTATTCGGAGAACGCAGCAAGAGCTTGCTGTGTTGCAATCTGCTGGGTGGAACGTTCATCAATTGCTGATCGATGTTGAGGACAACCCGGTTGATGTCGCTCAAAAATTGAATGCTTTCAGAACCTACATCGAAACGTACTCTCGCCAATCTCGACGACTCAAGCATCTTCCATGGCATCGAGATGTGGCACTTGCATTGGAAGTACAACAGCAACTACGAGATCCCACTCAATTGAACTCGATCTTCGGCAGTATTGCTTCATTCGCACAACACCTCGCATCTCGTAAAAGTGAAGATGGAAAGTTCGTCTTTGATGCTTGGACGCCTCAACCCATTCGACAAACTCTTGTTCCAGTTCCTGAACACACAGCCCTCCAAACAATGGTTCCAAAGGACGCTTTAGGTGATGCTTACGAAGCGATACTTGAGGCAATGGAAGACAAGACTTCAGAGGAAGGTGAACAGGGGGAAGAAGAGGCGATGAGTGATTCGGCTCCAGTTCAACCCGCTTCCGATGAAGAACATAACAGCGATGCATCGGAAGATTCAGAGTCCATCGAACAAGAAGCGGAAGTCGTAACTCCCGTTGCAGAACTAAGCGCAACAGATGTTCAAGCGACAACAGAAAAAATCGCGGAACGACCTATCGTTAAACATGAGTCTCGTATTGAGAATCCGTCCGCTGAATTGGCGGTAAAGGTTGAACCCAAATCCTCCGACTCCCCCGTGCCGCTCGGCGTTTACAAGAACATCGTTCAGTTCTTACATGCCATAAATTTAGATGATTATGCAGACGATATGGAATTGAATGGCGGGGATTCTCTACCGAATGTTCGCCGAGGGTTGGCAAAACATGTTGGTGTCACTCCGCGCGACACACGGGTTGACCGGATGCTCAGACTCGCCCTTCGCCTACTACCGCAGAACAACGAATTCGACGAAAAGAAATCCGAACTTTTGGCCCTGATGGCTGGAAATTTGAAAACAATGCAACGGTGGATGCGGTCTCGACTGGAACATCGGCACTCCGGCTCCGGTGACCATTTTCTCGAGGATGCCCGTCAACTTGGGGTTGCTCTCAAGCGCATACCTGGGCCAGGCTACCCTGTTCCATTGAGTGCAGATGATTACGACCTCCCTAATGCAAACGACATCAAAGCCTTAGAATCCGAAGTAAAGCAACTTATTGATCACTTGAATCTCCCTACGGCGGGCGGAATCAAAGCATAATCAAGAGAGTTCATTGAGAAGACTGTTTTGTTCTTCTTCACTCAGTGTGCCCTCAACTGGAGATGCCGTTACGGCTACTTCTGGAGCGTTTGGCATAGGTGCATCGAGTGGAATTGGCGCGCCAGGTATGCCGAGTGGCGGTGGCATTGGCATACCCCCTGCTATCTGAGGAAGCGGCGCTGGCGGCGGGAGGGGCGCAGTTGGGAGTGTTGCAGCCACTGGAGGGTCTGCGATTGGCGGCGGTGGAATGTTCTGCGGCGGCGGTATAGGGGCGCTTGGAAGGGGTGGCGCTATAGGTGGGCCCGGAATTATTTGTGGAGTTGCGGGCACGGGTAAAGGCTCGGGAACTGTGGCTACAAGAGGTGACGGGGCCAGCGGCTGACCGAGTTGCTGCTGTGCTGCTGGTTCGGGGATTGCCAAAGGTGCTGCAGGATGGGGTGCGGGCAAGGCGACTGGCGCAGGAGGCGGTGGAGGGGGGGCTGCAAGGCTTGCATGGAGTTCCTCAACCGCTGAAGTTTCAAGAATCCCTGTTCTCAAAAGACCCGCCATCTCTGAACCAAGGTAAGCCATGCTTGCCCGGAAAAAGGGGCGGTCTGTACCGTAGCCACGAAGTGTATGGGTGAGAACACCGCCGGAATTGGCGAATTCCAACCGATGTGTCTCAAGGTGCATCTTCGTCCAATTCCATAAGCCGGCACTGACAAAAACAAGGCCCAATAGAGTGAAAACGAGGATGTTTGACAGTAAGAGCACGGCTCCAAGGAAAGCCGATCCCAACCACAGGTACTGGTGCTTGTGCATCAATTCATTATGATGGTGTTTGAAACCTGTCAACTCTCTCTTCATTGAAAGTGAAACGTTCATTCGACGTTGTCCATCGGCATCTAAACGCGTTTCGATAATCCGCAGAAGATCCTCATCGAGAACCAATGAGGTAGATTTCATTCCATCTGAAGTTTGCAGGAGTGGGTATTCGGTGACTGACTCGTTATGAAACTGTTCGAGTAAGGGTGCAGCGCGAACGGGGAGTGTCCATTGCACGCCTTCTGGCGAAGGCGCTCCTTCCAAGGGAACAGGTGTTAATTCATCGTCGGAGTCTTCAGGCTCAATCGAAGCAAGGGGCTCCCCAACCGCAGCACTCGATTGTTCGGTCGCTTCCTCGTTCGATGTCTTGGCATCAAACGGGTCTGCATCATCAGGCCACTCGGTTGCCGCGTCCTCGCCCATGCATGGACGAGAGTTAACGCATTAGATGAAGGTAGCAGTTCTCAGCGATGAATTTCTGCCAACCAAGACTTAACGTCTTCACGCTCAGCGTATCCTTTACCCGCTTTCGTACCGATAACAGTTTCAATAGCTGATTCGGAAGCAATCTCCAGAGTGCGTTCGCTCACTGGCCCGTTGAACACGATGGCAACAGCGCCGTCTGCACTGCCAGCAGCCTTCGATAGAGTCGATGGGCCGACCGGTTCTGAAACGGTACCGTCAACCATAACGAAAACGGCTTTGTTCTTGTCAAGAGCATCGAGGTGATCGAACATTTCTTGAACTTCAGCAGGGGCTTCAGCTACTTCGTAGACTTCGCCCATGTCTTCGGCCCAGTTCTTGTCCGGTACACCCGCTTTCTCATCATCTTCAGCTTGTTTCTTGCTGAGTGAATGAGCGAATTTCTTGGCTTCCACTTTCATAGAGAGGCACTTTGTAACGGTCTTTTGAGGAAGTAATTCCCATTCTTGCCCAACTGGGGCTTGAGCGACAAAGTCAACTTTCATAGTGTCCATGAGTTGGCTGAATAACATCTCGCCACCACGGTCACCGTCGATGGCAAGTATGACGGTTTCCTTACCGTTTGCCAAATCGATCAGTTCTTGCTTCATGGTGCCTGCACCGTCTGCACTAATGGCGTTCTTAACGCCGCAGTTGAGGAGGTTGCGAACATCGTTTCGACCTTCGACAATAATCAGTGAAGATGAAGATTCAATGTTTGGCCCACAGGTTAGTCCGTGGAAATTGGTCGCCGTTCCAGTCGTCATTACTGAACGAACTTCTTCAATAATTGTCTTGGAGGCTGCTTCGCCTGAATTCACGAGGTTGAGCAACAGTTCCTTTGCCCTGTCAACGACAGCGGTTCTCTTGGTTGCTCGAATATCTTGTATTTCGACAACTTTGATAATAGCGTTGCATGGGCCAATTCGGTCAATTGTTTCAAGTGCTGAAGCAATGATTGCTGTTTCAACATTGTCGAGGCTGCTCGGAATCAAGATGAGTCCGTGGACTTTTCCACCTTTGGATTCTGTTTCGACATCGACGTGTCCTATTCGTGCAGTTCGTTGCAGTTTACGCAATTCAAGTTCGTCGCCAAGAAGGCCTTCTGTTTGACCCATGATGGCGCCAATAATGTCCTTGCGCTGGACTGTTCCGTTTACTTTGATATCGGCGCGGATTTGATATTTCATTGCCTTGCCTTGCTTTTGACCGCCTGAGCGGCCTCCTGAGTTGTGTTTTCGAGCCATATGTATTTCTCCTTCTATCGACACCCCGTTCCAAAAAAGATGGGCCGAAGCCCATCACATATTTGCTGCATATGCGACGAAGTCACAATGCGTGAAAGGGAGGTGGATGGTTGCTCCACGGGCCGACTCCTTTTCAATGCTCTTACATATTTCGTCAAAAAATTAAATTTTTACCATACAAGAGATTCAAGAAGAGGAGGGTTCTCCATTGACGCGTGACGACCTCGAATTCTCGGAATTTAGATGTGTTCCGCAGCACCGTGGAAGTGATGCTCGGAGACGGACGTCTCACACGAGAAGAAAAAAGGCTAACCATCAAATTAGCAAGTGCGTTAGGACTCACCGAACATCAGCCTGCTGAAATCTACAAAGCGATTCAAAACGGCGAAGAGTCCGAGCCTGGCGAACTTGTGACCATTGAAAAAGCACGAGAAGTCTATACCAAAGTCTTCGAAGTCGCTATCGTCAACGCATCCCTTTCAAGAGACGAGTTTCGAGTCTTGGCCCATCTACGTTCAGCCTTTGAGATCGATGATGAGGAACACGAGACAATCGAAACCACTCTCCGGGAAATCGTCAAAGAAAAATTCGAGGACCCCGGCGTTGTTGACAAAATGCTCCACACACTCCGCGATTCGGTAGGCTTGGTTGGCGATATCTTTGATACGGTAAGGAAAAAGACCACTGATGGTGGTCGAAGTGAATGAAAAGGTAGCGCTGTACCTCGGTGAGCCGCAACCAAAACTTCTTCGCTCAAAACGGAAATTACTCAAATTTTTGAGAGGGGCGTACGCTGCAGGCGTACCGGGAATGATGGCCAAACCCTCGACGGACTTGCTCGCTAATACTGGTGGTTACGCTTTCCACTATGGCTGCCCAAATCCAGAATTACGAGATATCGCCTCTTGGGTCCTTACAAGTGGCGAGGGGCAACATCGTCGCGTAGCCAAACTCATCCCGGCGCTGTGGAAACGACACGGTCAGGAGGATTTGGTCATGGTGGGACTTCTGTTGGCAAATATGTCTGAAGAAGAATTAGGCGATTCACCATGGATTGCCCTCATCCATATGCTCGGAGAAAGTGAACCCCTCGGTGCCTTGCTTGAAATCGGAGAGGAAATGCTGCGAGGAGGCCATGAAATACCCGACGATGAATGGATTATGGCTATGGCCGGTCAAAGCAAGCTATGGCACCAAGTGGCGGTCTTGTTCCTTTCATTACGAGCAGAAAAACTCGGTTCTGTCCGAAGAGTGGTAACGACCGCTCCGGGCGGAGGTGAACTGTTCGAAAGGATTCGTAACCGTTTGCTTTCACAGGAGAATTGAAGCCCTTCCTCGTTTAGGATTGTTGCATGAGTGAACGGTTTCTCCCTACCGAAGACCCGGTCCTTGAAGCGGTTCTGCAATGGACAGTAGCTCGAGATGCTCAAGATGTTCGCAGATTGCTTGAATGGTTACCAGAGGCGCGCTCAAGCCGTGAAAGAAAGGCATTGCTGGACAGGGTTCGAAGCCTCTTAGCAGAATTAGAGTCGGCCCTCGATGGGCTTGAAACACTCACTTGAGGTTGTCAGATGGTGACGGTGTTACTGCTCGCTGGTGGGAAAAGTCAGCGCATGGGCGCAGACAAAGCTCACATGCGTGGAGGAATTGCAAGATTACGTCAATTGGCGGTTCAATGCAATGCTAAACGGGTTATCACGTTGTGTGGAGGTAAAGAGCGTGAACATATGTTTGAAGGTGAAGTTTGGACAGACCCCGTGTCTTGTAACGTATTGAGCGAGGTATTGGAATGGGCGCTCTCTTCAATTGAAGGGGCTGTTCAGCTCATATGTTGCGATGCTTTTAATCTCGAAAAAGATGGCCTTGATCTCTTGCTTGCAAGTAAAGGCTGCGTTCCTGTGGATGAATGTGGGCTGCGGCAGCCGTTGTTGGCCAATTGCCCAGCAGATTGGTCTGCTGCAGAGAACGACGGTTCTGTCTCCTCTTTATTTGCCCATCTACCAAGCCTTGACTTGGGCCCTTTAGCCCGTCAAATGAAAAACTTCAACAGTCCAAACGATTGAATTGTTACTTCACAAGTTGGTCGATGATTTTTGGATAGAGTCGGTGTTCTTCATACTTCACCCGTTCTGCAAGCGAGTGCTCGTCATCATCAGAAAATACCGGCACTCTGCACTGGCCGAGTATCTCGCCGGTGTCCATTCCTGCATCGACATGATGGACCGTACAGCCTGAAACATGAACTCCCGAATTGATGACATCGCGATGCGCATGTACCCCAGGGAATGCTGGAAGAAGTGATGGATGGATATTAATCAGATAAGGGGACCATTTCTCCACAAAACGAGGCGATACTAATCGCATATAGCCGCTCAAGAGAATCAGTTCAATACTAGAATCATCGAGAAGTTGTTGAATGTTTTCTTCATGGGTCAACCGCCTTTGATTTGCGTCAGTTTTGTCTTGAGGGAGGGGGATGCAGGTTGATTTAACGCCCAATGCTTCTGCACGTTCAAGTCCCTTGACGCCTGGGCGATCGGAAATGACCAGGACCGTTTCATGGCCGCAAGCAGAATTTACTTGCTGATGACGAATCATGGCCTCCATACCAGAACCTGAGCCCGAGATGAAAATCGCACACCGTATCGGCTCCTGTGCTGAGCCTTGTCGTAACGCCCACTGGCTACTGCCCATGCCTTGCGGTGGAGCGAGAACAACTTGAGGTCTTCGGATATATTGCCCATGCTTTTTTGTGGGTTGGCCCGCAGGCGCAGTTGAGGGGGAATGGCACATGGTGGAGGTTCCTCATTCCCAATCTACTGACGATTTAGAGGCCTCAAAAGTAAATCCCTTCGAGGGTTTATCTGAAGAAGCAATAATTAGAGCGGTCTTGGATGAACACAAGCCATCTCGTAACCCATTTGTGCGAGGTCTATGGATTACGGTCGGAAGCATAGGTGTTCTCTTCGCCGTTATTGGAATCTTCGTGCCAGGGTGGCCAACGACCTCTTGGCTCGTGCTCTCAGCCTACTGCTACGCTCGGTCGAGTAAAAAAATGTTCAAATGGTTGCTTACAAACCGACTGTTTGGTGCGGGTTTACTGGAATATTACAGAACTGGAAGGTCTTTGCCATTTCATTCAAAGGTCGTCATTGGCGGCATCATTTGTATCGCCTCAACCGGTTCAATTTACATCATCACAAAAGCAGGCGACCCGGGGTTTGGTCAGGCTTTGATTGCCGTCGTCGCCATTATTGGAATTTGGTGGGTCGGTTGGAAAGTTCCAACCACCGCTTAATCTTCCTTGGGCGTGCCCGTATATTTCTGCACAGTTGAATGGCCGGCTTGAATGTCAAAATCAGGTATGATTCCGTGAAGGATAAGACGAAAAGCCCCCAATCCGAACCAAAAAGCCATCTTCCAAGCTTGGAGGAGATGCTGAAAATAAGAAATATTCAAGTCCTTAAGATGGCCCATGCTCTAAGGGGCTCGTACCCCCTCCTTAACTGAATGGGGTTCAATGCCGGAAAAGGCGGTGCCCTGTAAACAGCATAGAAATGCCTTTCTCATCTGCAGCATCAATGACTTCTTGGTCTCGAATTGAGCCTCCTGGTTGTACAATCGAAGATGCTCCTGCATTCGCTGCTTGTTCTAATCCGTCTTTGAAGGGGAAGAAGGCGTCTGACGCAAGCACGCATCCTTGGGCCCTATCTCCGGCTCTACGTGCAGCAATTCGAACAGCCTCAACTCGACTGGTTTGGCCCGGGCCAATGCCTACAGTTGCTGTGCCTTGAACCATTACAATAGCATTCGATTTAACTTGTTCACAGATTCGGACTGCGAATTTCATACTTGCAATTTCAGATTCACTCGGAGCCTTTTGAGTGACGACCCTCGCTTTTTCCCAATCGATGACCGGTGCTTCCTCAGTCTGAACCAACCATCCGCCCTCAATGGGCTTACGAACCAATACTCGCTCCAAGGAAGCAAGACGGTTGTTTGGAGAATCGATGGTCAATATACGACGATTCTTCTTCCGCATCACGATTTGTTTTGCTTCTTGGTCGTAGGCAGGGGCCATAAGAACTTCAATGAATAGCCCAGACATGGCTTCCGCCGTATCGGCTTCAAGAGGTTCGTTAAAACAAATTATTGAGCCAAAAGCAGATTCGGGGTCGCTGGCTAATGCTGCCTCATACGCTTCTTTTTGGGTTGCTCCAAGGGCTGCACCGCAGGGGTTGTTGTGCTTGACGATAACGCAGGCGTGGGGGGTCTTGGGCCACTCATCGGTCGACAGTGCACGGCATAATCGGAGGGTGGCATCCGCATCAGAATAATTGTTGTACGACATGTCCTTTTCACCCTCAACGTGCGCTGTAACGAGGGTGGTGTGGCTGCCAAATTCACGCGGGTCAGTATACATTGCAGCTGCTTGATGGCTGTTTTCACCGTAACGGAGCGCATGCGTTTTGACCGCTGAAGCAAGGAGAGTTGTTGGAAGGCGCAAGGTCTGGATATCGGTATCATCGCTGAGCTCAGGCCTCCCAATCCATCGGGCATGAAGTTCATCTGCAATGGCTGAATCATATGCAGCGGTGTGTTCGTATGCATCAAGTGCAAGGCTGCGGCGCATGTCGATGGAAACTCCATCTGCTGAACCGGAAGTTTGCAGTGCGGATACAATCTCATTGTACCTTTGCGGGTTGCATGCAATAATGACGTTGCGGTGATTTTTGGCTGAAGCGCGAACCATCGTCGGTCCGCCAATGTCAATCATTTCCAAAAGGTCTGAATCTTCCAGTGGGGGTTGTTGGGCTGCGGCGGCTGAGAAAGGGTAGAGGTTACATGCGACGATTTGAATCGGAGGATAGCCGAGTTCTTCCAATCCTTTTTGATCTTCTTCGGACTCAAGTCGAGCGAGAAGTGGGCCGTGAATCGCTGGATGGAGTGATTTCACTCTGCCGTCAAAAATTTCCGGATGGCCGGTAACTTCTGAAACTCCAATCACTTCAAGTCCAGCGTCACGTAATGTACGAGCGGTTCCTCCAGTAGAAACAATTTGAAACCCAAGTTGGGAAAGTGATGTTGCGAAGTCAACGATTCCTGTTTTATCAAAAACGCTGAGGAGGGCTCGGGGTGTTGGATTTGAGGTGCTGCTCATCGAGATTCCCGTTATCGAATGCATCGGTCCGATGATATTGAACATAGCGACGAAGAATGTTGGAACTTCGAAGGCTTCAATCGCCACGAGACGAAATCACCTGGTCCACACGAAGCAGCCCACAAGCGGTTTCACAGGCCGCTTCAAACGCATGCGCAAGTGTTTCTGCACTCGCCCAAGCCTCGGTCACAGACCCACATAGACCAGAGTGTGTCACGCCGTAGTCACTGTTGCCTTGGCGATGCTGTGAACGAAGTTCCAAGAGTCGGTCCAATTGATCGTTGCCGGAATTAGAAATCAGTGTCGAAGGAATAGATTCCAAAGCGCGAGCGAACGCTTCCATTGCGAGTCGTTCTCTTCCACCGCGTTCCTCTGCTGCATCCTTGACGGCTAAACTTGCTGCGATGTGCAGGCTACCGCCGCCAAGCAGTACCTCGCCTGTTTCCATAGCACTGGTCACGGAACACAAGGCATCGTAAAGACCGCGAATAATCTCTTCACTGGCCACACCATCGCCACCGCCAACATCCACAGTGGCAAGGCCTGCGTTGAGGCCGAAGTCAAGATGGAGGCGTTCTCTCCGAGTTTCATCACCCTCAAAGGTTTCAACACGCATGGATTCGAACGTTCCAAGCGATTGAGCATCAAGGTCCTCAAGATGGTCAATAAGTTGGGCTCCAGAGGCTTTGGCCACATCTTCGGCACCGGACCGTTCCAAGCCACCTAAGGCAAACAAGCCCGAATCAACGAACTTGTGCAAGATTCTGGGGTCAATTTCTTCAGCGCAAATAACGATGGATGCACCTGTTGAGAGAACCATTTCTGCTTTTTTATGTAAAAGTGCTTCTTCAGCATCCATGAAGGCGACCCATTGGTCGGGAGATGAGATTTCAATCTCGGAGTCCCTGCTGCTCTGCTCTACAGCGATGGGGCAAGAAAGCACTGCGACGCTGCCAGAGGGGAGGTGCCGCGGCATTCGATCCAAGTCGAATCGCCGCTCAAGAATGAGGCCGCGAACCATTTCGGTATCTGCAATACTACCTACGCCTCGCTTGGTCATGCGAACATCTTGAGTGCGTACGTGCAGCACGCCGTTCATCTCGCCAGCCACAGTTTGAGCAGCGTCGACAATACAACGAGCCAACTGTTGACCGCCTGATTCAGCAGAAGTCCCAGTCATTGCGGTTTGAGCGACGAGAATTAATTGGTCGACATCGGTTGGGTTGAGGCGTTGAACGCGTGCATCCAAAACACCGAGGGTTGTTTGCAAAGCCGCTTGATAACCTTCAACCAAAAGAAGTGGGTGAAGGCCTTTCTCAAGCAACCGCCCAGCCTCACGCATAAGCTCACTGGCAAGAATGAGGCAGCCAGTAACGCCATCTCCACATGCGTTTTCTTGAGATTCTGCGAGTTGGACAAATGCTTTTGCCGCTGGGTGTTTAACCAGGAGTTCTGCAACAATTTTTGCACCATCGTTTGTGACTGCTGTTTCGCCACTGGTCTTGTACATCATCTTGTCAAGACCGTTTGGGCCGAAAGTTCCCTTGAGTAGATCTCCAAATGCAACCGAAGCGCTGACTAATTTTTGCGTGACTGCTGGACCGCTGGTGATGGAAGTGGTTGGGCGGACAATAGCAACGGGTGCGCGTCCAGAACCGTCGTTCGGTTGAGCCATTGTTTTAACCGGCGTGAAGCGTATAGATGAACCCTTTCTTCACCAAACTGAGTGGGAATGGAAGGAGATTTTCAACCAAACTCACAACAAGAATACGGCAGCGAGCCCGACAACAACAACCAGTCCAACAGCGATAAGGATTCGAGCCATGTTATTCGATTCTTCCACAACAGGAGGAGGGAGTGATGATGCATCTTGAAGCGGTGGAAGGTCAGGCACCAGTTTTCCGCCCGAATCATCAATCTCAGGCTCAGGCTCAAGCTCAGGCTCAGGCTCAGGAGTGGTGAGGGCCTCGAGTTTCAAGCGTTCAATTTCAGCTTCTCGTTTTGCCTGTTCAAGTTCCGCTTCAGCCTGACGTTTGGCATCTTCAAGTTCAGCCTCTGCAA
>Ga0206131_10001796_pt1 | contig 26884 bp, 24 predicted proteins | sample Helgoland_Spring_FD_148636 | JGI IMG/M metagenome (GOLD analysis project Ga0206131, IMG submission 148636) | Pelagic subsurface seawater microbial communities from Kabeltonne, Helgoland, North Sea - Helgoland_Spring_Bloom_20160517_1 | ecosystem: Environmental > Aquatic > Marine > Epipelagic ...
AGACATTCCAATAAGAGAATTCATATCACTAGTTCCCCGCATATTCAACCCATATCCAGGAGTTCCTAAATTGTTGACCCCAGATACACAAGACGATGTTTGACTGACACCTCCACCTGTTTGAGATTCACTAGTTGGTGAAGAGAACTCGGGTGTATTTGGATTATTGCTATCAAATTGAGAGTATCCTCCCATCATTTTTTTTTTAGTTTGTCTATATTTTTTACCACTTTTTTTTTTCGAACCGTTGCGTTTTATTTTGCGTTTTGTATTGCGTTTTGTATTGCGTTTTGTATTGCGTTTTGTATTGCGTTTTATTTTGCGTTTTGTATTGCGTTTTATTTTGCGTTTTGTATTGCGTTTTGTTTGTTTGTGATTTTTTCTAACTTTCTTTCCTCCACATTTTTTTGTATTGTACGGTGAAACAATAGGATAACTAGACATTCCAATAAGAGAATTCATATCACTAGTTCCCCGCATATTCAACCCATATCCAGGAGTTCCTAAATTGTTGACCCCAGATACACAAGACGATGTTTGACTGACACCTCCACCTGTTTGAGATATCTGACCAGCTCCCATTGAAGTGGAACTTTTAACTCCGCAATTATTATCACCGGTAACCGGTGATAAACCATACCCCATTCCATTCTCCGCTGCATTTTTCAAATCATTAAATGTGGTACTTGCGGTGTTAGATGGTCCTCCTCCTTGGAAGATTTTGCCAGTTATACCATTCATAAATCTACTAATTCCGCGGTTGGCAGATACCTGTGCAGCAGCCTGGTTTTCTAGATTGCATCCAGAACCAATAGATACATTTCCATTCACACATCCGGAACAACCACTAACCAACCCCTGTGTAGATCCGAAATCCTTAGGGTCATGTGTATTGCTAGGATTTGTAATACGGTCACCTCCATGTTTTTTTTTGCTTTTGGTCATATATATTAACGAGTATTATATTTTTCTATTTTATGTATATCTTTTTCACTGCATATTAATTCTGATGTTTGTTCTAATGGTTTCCACGAATCATAATACTTTAAATAAACGCACTTAAAATCACATGATTTTTCTAAATCTACAAATTTATCATCTGCTATATTTTCAAATTCTTCCTCATCATCGCTTTCTTCCAATGTGTCCAAATTACGATTTTCTTTAATATCTCTAAATATACTATTCATGTATACACTAGTATTGAAATCAGGAATACACGCACATTTATAATATACTAAATCACTGTCATTTTTATAATATAAATCATAAATATCGGGATTTATTGTTGCTTTAATAGTGAAATTATATTCATGATTTTTGATTATATTCACTCTTTCGTTTAGAAAAACTCGATGTTTATGCAACAGTCTATGCTGAATACAATATATGGAATATGGCAATTTTTGGATTTTTTTGATAATGTTGTCATGACTTGTTTCAATCAACGGTAATCCAAATACAATATCAGATTTCGATAACATTAGAGGATTGAGATAGTTAGAAAACATTATTTGCAATGTATTTAATTTGTCAAATTGTACATTTCTAGATATATTATTTCCCTTAAAATAAAAAATATCTTCAATATTGAAAAACTCGTAAGAGTTAATGTTAAATACAGTACCATACACTAGAGTCCCTGCTCCAGAACATAATAAAGGATCAAAAGATGTGTTTTTGATGACAATAGTTTGTATATTTTTTTTATATTTGTCTAGTTCCAAGAAAGCACAAATACTGTGATTTTTCCAATTTCTAAACCAAGCGAAATATTTTTTCCCTTTTGGTATTGTTAAATAAATATTAGAACTAGGAACTATCTTATGTATATTCTTTTCATAAGATAGTTCGACATTTGGAAAAGTTTTCATTAAAGTTGATAGGTCATGTTTAGATAATTTCATATGTGTATATTAATATTATTGTGTCTTTAAGACCTTTAAAGTGTTTGATAGTTGTTGTCAAATAAGTTATCCTTTACAGCTAATCCAGACGGTTCATTTGCCTTGCTTACTTGAGACAATTCTTGCAAATAATTTTGCAATTCAACTTTCATATCAGAATCGTCAGTTGTTTTTTCTGTCACTAAAGATGTATTCTTGTAAATTTGCTCATATTTGGCTTTGGGTTTATTTACTAAATCCTTTATTTTGGGTTCTGTTAAATTATTTTTAAAAAATTCATATATATAATGCATAATCGCTATTAATATCAATGATAATAGCATTTGTTGAATTACAAACCATAACATTATATAATTCAGATATTACTTAAGTAAGATAAAAACGAATTTATATCTTCGTTCAATGAATGGTTATCTATTTCTTCTGAACTTTCAAAGTAATAATCATGAATATTATCATTTAGCTCTTCTACTATAAAGGTGGTTAGGCTTTTAGGGTGTAATTTATAAATAAAAGTTTTAATGTTAATTATTTTATGTTGTATCGGAACATTGTATGCATAATCATATTTAACCCATTCCATATTTGATGATTTAATTGCAGACAAATGATGGGGATTGTTTTCTGATAATCGTAATTTAAATTTATGCAATTGGTTTTTTACACATTTATACAAACCTTCTTGTGTAAGAATCCATTTATCATTTATCGTATTGATTATTTTTTCATTTAATACATATGACCAATTTGTAGGCAATCCTTTATCAGTATAGTATCTCATTATTAATAATTCGTATAAACTATTTAAACCGATTACTCAAATAGTTAAACATAATGAAAATAGTTATAGTTGACAAGAATGGATCTATTAGTGATTTGGATTGGAAAAAAAATATAGATTTTGAAAACATGTATAAAAAAGCTGGTTTAAAAAAAAATGTAGATTTTGAAAAACGCAATACATGGAAAATTAAAGATGGTGTATTTGTATCAGTGTATGCTAAAAATACAGGCAGAGCAAACACAGAAAATAAATATGAATTACCGCCTCCTGTAGACAGTGAATTATATTTTGGAAAAATGATTATAATTAAACATGAGAAGGAAGAACCTATTGTATGTAATTGCAAAGATATTGATTCTGGGGAATGGGAAAAAATTTATGAAAAATTAATGGGTGGATTTGAGGATTTAAATGAAGAAGAAGAGAGTGAAGAAGAATATGTTGCTCCGGAAAATTTAACAAAACAAGGCTATGAAAAAGATGGTTTTGTTGTGGAGGATGGGGAAGCAGATTTTAATACTGTGGAATCCGAGGATGAAGAAGATTGGGTTTCATCGAATAGTGAAGAAAAAACAGATGATTCTTTGGAAGAATTAGACGATGAAGATGAAGAAGAAGTTAGCGATGAAGACACTAACGATTCAGAAGAAGAGGATGAAGATGACGATGAAATGCCAGAACTAATATCTGGTTCAGACACCGAGTTACAAGAGGAAAAGTATGAATATTAAATTGAATAAAGTATATAAATAATTATCTTCTTATTAAAATAATATGAAGATATCAAACCCTGATACATTCCGTACCAACATTAGAATTAACTTAAATAAAATAATTAAGAAAAAAAAGATTTCTCTTAATTTAGAGAAAGGTATATTTAATTATACGATACAGAGTGCCAAACTTAGAAACATTGTAAGAAAATGGGACAATGAATCGTTTGTAATGATTTATATTGATAAATTTAAAAGTATATTGCTCAATATAAATAAAAAATCATCCGTTAAAAATCTAAATTTATTGAAAAAATTAAAAAACGGCGATTTTAAAGCACATGAAATGGCGTTTATGACACATCATGAATTATATCCAGAGAAATGGAAAGCTTTAATTGATAAAAAAATTAAGCGTGATAAAAACGAAGGTACTGTAGATTTATCGGCTGCAACAGATGAATTCTTTTGTTTTAAATGTCATAAAAAACAATGTTCTTATTATGAGATGCAAACTCGCTCAGCAGATGAACCAATGACAACTTTTGTAACATGTTTGTTATGTGGTAATAATTGGAGATGTTGAAACCGACATTGATCTTATTTGCAACATTTACATTAATTTGCAATATTTTTTTCAAAACAGTATTATAAATGGCCAATTGCGTAGATTGTATTAAATCAGTAATAAAATCCAAGTGGGACAATTGTTTAGATAAAGATGTGTCTAGTAATAAATTATGTCATTCAAAAATTAAAATACCCACCAATTCGGTAATACAACCACACCCGCCGCAACACTCTCATATATTTAGACAAGCACAGATTGTCAAAAATCCTGGAAGAACAGTCTATGGAAGATGGTCAAGAGCTAAATGGGATAAAAAAACTAAAACATATACAATGTTAAATTCAAAAAGATAGAAATGTTTATCTTAATATATTATAAATGAATACCGATCTATCGAATTGTCCAGCAAGAGAAGGGTTTTTACCAAACGATGTTTCAGGTTGTCATTGCTATTATATCAATAAAAAAAAAGGTGTCATAGATGTCAACACAACAACACCATACAATAGTACTTATTATAAAGTTAGTCGGTCAAGAGACTCTTCTTTTTTTCCAAAAGGATTCCCTACAAATCAACGAGGTCGATGGAATTGGAGTAATACTAATACCAAAATGTACAAACCTAACGGATTAATAGTACCAAATCGCCTCCCACAATGTTCTTCTCCAGGAGATTGTTATCCTGATACAATAACAACAGCTGGTGCAAAACAAAGTGGAAATATATTTCCAAATACGCATAAAATGAGCAAAAAAAAATTATTTGCATATTTATCAAGAAATCGAATTTATGTAAATCGATAGATTTAATATGAATTCAATAGCTCCAAATCTTCCAAACGCCAATATTCAGTACCCCCATTGGGAATGGGTCTTCTTATAATAAATGGGATTTTTTTTTGAGTTAGCTCTTCTAGGGCAATTTTATTCCCATTAATCATTCCAGGAGGAACCTCGATAAATGCATCGGCATCATTATTCAACTGTTTTGCTCTAAGACCTAGTACGCGAGCTCTTTCGTATTTTGTTAACCATGGGATAGTTTTATGCAACCCATCACTAATAACACCTTTGTTATCTCTCACTATTTTACACATTGCCAATATATCATTATAATTATTTTGCTTAATTTCAGGGTGATAATTTAATAAAATATCAGAGATTGTATCTTTTTCCAATTTTCGAAGCATTTCGGAATCAACTTCACTGTCTTCATCGTCAGTATCTTCTTCTTTTCCAGTCATTTCTTCTTCGTTTAATCCACCATCTTCAACTGTTTCTTCATCAGATAAAGAATCTGGGTCTTCATCTGGGTCTTCAACTGGGTTGTCTACCGATGTTTCAAGTTTACTCATTTGTATAATATAATATTATTTATTTATTATTTTTTCAATTTAATTAGTTTCAGCACTTTTCCATACAGTATCACATAAATTGCAAATATAGACGAATTTTAATTGGGCGTCATTATATCGTAAATAAATTACTTCGTGTTGCATTTCCTTGTCATCGTTCTCCTTTTTCTCTCCATCATTATCCCTATTCGATGGACACGCCGTGTTAGGACAGGGTATATTTGACACTCTGGGTAAAGTGGGATCTAGCTTAGTATATTCATTGACCAAATGTTTTACACCACCCTCCTTCTTTTTCACAGTGGTTTTTGATACGCATATATTATCACTTGTGGCAATTAATGTATCGTCTTCATGTCCACATTTTCTACAGTAGTAAATTAAACTATTACTATCCTCGCCATCTAATCGTATATAATACATATTTTGACAGATACTACAAAAGTGCATGGTTGATATATATAATAACGGTATATTTATATTTGTTTTCAATTTTATAAAAATTCTTTAAATGCAATTTTCATTCTCTCCAACAAATTGGTATAATCTGTTAAAACATTCATAGAATATAATTTTGTTGAAAAATCCTTTTTGTTTTTTTTAGATTTTTCCAATTGTACAAGTTCTTCAATAATAGCTCTCTCGTGGGTTTTGAAATGCTGTTTAATAATTGACATAAATCCTATAAAGGTGGGTGGTAATATTTTATGAGTAAGTACACCTAAAATAGCTGTTTCGTAATTTTTATACTGTATGATAGAATTATAAGATTTAAAATCACAATGAGATTCCATTATACCTGGTTCATTTATTAGGGGTTTATTATGCAATAAAGCAACTAAACTAAGCAAAATAGATTCTATAGTTTGACAAGATGTCCATTGTTCTCCTTTCCATGTATTCAATAATGAGATACATACTTTACCATTTCTATATAGATTGGGATTAAATCGTGTTTTACTATCGTTTGTTAAATAAACTACTTTTGGAGGAACAAAAGGGTATTCTGTCGGATAATTAAATTCAAACATATAAGCACCATATCTATATATTGAATCATCTGGTCCAAATATTACAGCATACCCTTTTAACATGTTTTCTTCGTCGTGTGAATAATAAATACCATTACTAGTTAGAGGCGATTTAATAAGTCTTACTACATCTCGTAAAAGTCTTTTTTGATTTTTTTGTGGCATGTGTTTTGGATGAGAACTCATTACTAATAAAATATTGTTTAGAAGTGTTTAAATAAATATTAATATTATTTTAATTTAACACTGTGTTAGCAGTGACCAGTTTAAAAGTATTTAATTCATCTTAAAATAAAATTGATATAAAAATATATCCGATAATATACAGAAAAGATGAGCAACCAAGTCTTGTCATTAAAAGACTTTTTAGAACAACATAAATGCAAGAAAGGAATGGGTTCCAACTCAACTCATACCAGAATCCCAGACAGGGATTTAAACATTTATGCTGGTGCTTATATGATTAATGAATATGACAATGAAAATTTTAAATTAGTTTATTGTAATAAGGTATTTTCAAATAAACAACAAGAATTCTTAACAGAGGCACAGTTACCGACCTCTGGACCAATTCTAATAGATTTAGATTTTAGATATAATACCAGTATTGAAGAAAGACAACATACCGAAGATCATATTTCAGATTTAGTTGAATTATATTTGGAACAATTGAAAAAAGTAGCACATTTAACATCAGATAAATTTCCAGTATTTATATTAGAAAAACCGAATGTCAATACATTGACTGATGTAACCAAAGATGGTATACATATCGTGATAGGGGTTGATATGCACCATGAGGCGCAAATTAGACTGAGAGAATATATTTTGGAAGAATTGGATCATGTATTGTCCGAATTACCATTGCAAAATGACTACGAGAGTGTGGTAGATAAAGGAATAGTGACTGGTAAAACAAATTGGCAATTATACGGGTCTCGAAAACCTGGAAATGAAGCATACCAATTAGTACAATATTGGGAAATTAGCTATGATGCTGAAGAATGCGAGTTTGAATACACTGACATGATGGATGATACTATTAATCATGTTGAAATATTCGATTTAATATCCGCGAGAAAAAATGACAATGTAAAATTTGGATTAAAGGACGATGTTATCGAAAGATGTCGTTTAGCTGATCAAGGTAATGCTAACAGAAATAGTAGGAAATCTAAAAATAGAATCAAAAAAAGAGATAAATCATTGCCGACCAATCTTGAAGAATTGAAAAAGGCAAGCGAAAATAATTTACAGGAGGCGGCAATGAATGATGACCTATATGAAGTAAGGGAAATTCATGAATTTACAATGGCTTTGGCAGAATTCAGAGCTTCTGATTATAATGAATGGTTTAAGGTAGGGTTAGCATTACATGCGTGCGATTATGAATTATTATTCCCAACATGGATGTTATTTTCTGTAAAAAGTGATAAATTTGATTACGAAGATATCCCTAATTATTGGTCGATGTGGTCAAATGATTTTACCAATAACAGGAATGAAATGAGTCGAGGATCTATTATGTGGTGGTGTAAACAAGATAATCCAATGGAATATCTGAAAATTAAAGAAAATACGGTAGATTATTTCATTAATAAAACTATTGAACATGAGAAACCACCAGATTACGATATTGCAGGGATTCTTCATAAAATGTTCGGAGACCAATATAAATGCGTGAGTATTAAGAGTAATATATGGTATGAAATGGTTAGCGGACGATGGAGTGAGATTGATTCCGGTACAACTCTGAGAAAAAAATTATCTAGTAAATTAGCACTGAAATATACATTGAAAGCGAAGGAGTTGGTGGAGAGAATGACCAATTTAAATTCAAATCCTTCTCCAACAGAATCCAAGAACAGCGATGATGATGATGGTGAAATGAAGAAATTGCAAAAATTAGCAGGAAGAACTGCAGGCATTGGCTTAGATTTAAGACGAACAAATAATAAAAATAATGTTATGAAAGAAGCAAAGGAACACTTTTTCGACAAAATGTTTCTCGATAAGTTAGATAATAATCCAAATTTACTGTGTTTCACAAATGGCGTTATTGATTTTGAAAAGAAAGAATTCCGAGCAACAAAACCAGACGATTATGTATCATTATGTACCAGAATTGAGCATATTAATTTAGATGAGAATAATCCAGTCCATGCTAAAAATATGAAAGACATTACTGAATTTATCGAACAATTATTCCCAGACCCAATGTTGAATAAATATATGTGGCAACATATGGCAGCCTCTCTGAAGGGGACCAATGAAAATCAAGTATTTAATATTTATACAGGAACTGGACGCAATGGGAAATCAAAACTAGTAGATTTGCTAAGTTTGGCTCTAGGAGATTATAAGGCAACTGTTCCGATTACATTAGTTACCAGTAAAAGAACCACTATCGGGGGAGCATCGCCAGAGATTGCACAATTAAAAGGTATCAGATATGCTTGTATGCAAGAACCTTCTGAAAACATGACTATTAATGAGGGTGTTATGAAGGAATTGACTGGTGGAGATCCATTGTCAGGGAGAGCATTATATTGTGATACTATTACATTCAATCCACAATTTACATTAGTCGTATGCACAAATCATTTATTCGATATTAAGAGTACCGATGATGGTACATGGAGAAGAATCAGAGTTTGCGATTTCGAATCGAAGTTTCTGGATAAACCTTATGAGAACGAGAAAGATTTTCCAAAAAAAAAATACCCATATCAGTTCAAGTGTGTTAGAGATATCGATAGTCGATTTGAGACTTGGGCCCCGTATTTTATATCCATGTTGGTAAAAATAGCATTTGATACAAACGGAGTGGTTGAAGATTGTCCGCAGGTACTGGCAGCCAGTCAAAAATATAAGATGCAGCAGGATTATTTCGCACAGTTTTTCGAAGAAAGAATTGTTACTACCGAGGGAAGTACGATAAAAAGAAAGGACATGTATACGGAATTTATCGAATGGTATACCGAATTATATGGTGGAAAAGTGCCGAAAGGAAAAGATTTATATGATTTTATGGAATCTAAAATAGGTAAATGTTCTCGCGGTAGATTTGCAGGATACAGATTGATTCATTCCTTCGAACAAGATTTGGATGTCGTACCAAATAACATTTAATCCATAATTTAAATTTAATAAATTATGGAGTTGGGAATAAGCTTAATATTTTAAAAATTTTTTGTAGAATAGGATATAATGTATTATACAATGGAAATATAGCCAATAAAATAATTGTTAAAACAACTTTTTTTTCCATAGAAATCATTATTGCTGCTATTAATTGAATTCCAAATAATGTCCAATAAATAATTTGTAAATATGATATTGTATAAGTTATAGTATCTCCTTCCTTTGAATAAAAAGTGGCTTTTCGTCTGTTCACCGCGACTTGTCCTTTATTATTTTCTACAGTTTTGGATATGCTATCTAATTTACTTTGTTGAATATCGTTGATGTTATTTAAAGAGTTCTCGAATGCAATTTGTGTATCATAATAGTCTAAATTTTGAATAATATTGTCATATACTGTATCAAACTGATTTTGCAGTTCGTCTATTTCTTGGTCTGCCATATTATTCATATTTGTATCAAAGGTTGGTCTATAAGAACTGTCATAACTAGCCAGTTGTCTTTGAGTATCTAACAATTCACCAGAAGCATTATCTAAAGTATTTTCTTTTTGGATAACTTTGTGTTGCAAGTCTCTTATATTTTGATTATTTTGACATTCTGTGTCGCATATAAATCCACCTTCTCGCTGTTTATTGAATTGATTTATCATTTTATACATCTCAGCATTTAATTTATCACTATTGGCCATAATGTATAATAGTTAGAAATTAAATGATTGTCTACTTGTTTTGTACTTATGTTCCTCCTACTGGAGTACCATCTGTCGAAACCCCCGTTGCGTTACTAATCGCACCATACACTTTTTCTCCAGCATCATAGGTATTATCAACAAGACTTCCTGCTTGAGATTCGATATTGCTAACAGCAGCAGTTGTGTCTCCGTATAATTTTTCTACGGCTCGTATATCATGTTGTAGTACAGTAGTGCCATTTGCTGGTTTAAATTCGCGGAATTTAATTCTATCCCAGTTCATATCATCTCTCCACCAATTATCATAAACAGATTTTAGTGTTAGGATTATGGCAATTACAATTGAACCGGCTATCCCTGATTTACCAATAAAAGACCAGCCAGCGTTTACAAGATAAACGCTGACTAAAACTCCTAAACCACAGAAAGCAATTGTTTTAAATATATCCTTATGAGAACGATATCTTAATTTCTCGTAATCCGTAATTTCTACCATACGACGACGATTATTCCTAATAATTTCTAATTCATCAATCGCTTTTTCAGCATTATCCAATTCATTCTTAACAATTTCCACCATGGCAATTTGGTCAGCCAGATTTTGACGACTATCAGATAAATTACATTGTGTAGAAGTAAGAATATTGTTTAAATCTGCATACAATTGGTTTCTTAATTTGCTTAAATCGCTAATTTTTCCTTTAATTTCAGTGACAGACATACTTGCTTCTTCACCATTCTGAACAGATTCTAAATCACCAAATAATTTACCTTCAAAAGCATGAATGCTATTAATACTATCAAGGAGGTCGTTGTATTGCGTGTTTAAGATATCGGCGCAACTAGGTTTTAAATTACTTTTTCCTGTTCCTGTCGATGAGCTGCTAGAGGCACCTGGAGCGGGAGGCACCTGTACCTGCGCCCCATTTTCTGTGTAACATCGCGGCCAACCTGGAGCAGCATCAGCAGTTAAACCGCAATATAAAGGTATGTCAAGTTTCATTTTACATGCTTTACCATCATCTGTAAGAGTCGCGGAACCTGGACAATTTGCTTTAGACATTATATATAATAATAGGTCATAAAAAAATTATTATTATTTTATTCTAGTTATTGCAACACCCAATACAGAAATTGCTAAAGTTAGCCATAAATAATAACTCATACCTATACTGTTTTTTTTTAATCGACTGTCTTCCTCCAGGGCTCCCAAAGTGTCTATGTTATTTCCCGATTTTAAAAGTTTTTGACTAGCCAATTCATATCTAGATAATTGTTTTAAAATATTAATATTTGTATTTTTGTAAACAGAGTTTACATTCAAATTTTCAGACTGTAGTCGATTAATACTACTTTTTATTTGTTTTTGCATAGATAACAACCTTGAAGAAGCTTCTTTCTCTTTCCGACGATTTTCAACCAAAAAATTACCAGTTGGTTCTACTCCAGAAACACTAACTCCATCCTGAGTTCCAGAATCTTTACAAGCTTTTACCATATCATTTTCTAACGGAGTATACCCTTCACGAGACATTCCCCCAATGAAAGGTTCAGGAGAAACATTGGTAGACCCATCACCTCCAGTCCACATTGACCAATTTGGAGATGCTTGCATACCATCCATAGGCTTGGTATAAATATTTTTATTTTTATTCACCCCGTAAACTTTGTTTCCATCAGCCTCTATGCGCTCTAATCCACCTCTAATTTGTTTCCAACCCCCGTTGCAAGGTTTTTTACAAACATAAATATTATCATTTTCATTTGTACCATAAACATAATCTTCATTGCTTGCATTAACCCATTTGAGACGCCCAGGGATATTATACCACTGTGGATTAGTATGATTTTGAATTGGTAAACGCGCACGATAAATTGAGTCATTACGATTAACGCCATATACATATTTTTGCCCCCCTGAAATTTGTTTCAAATTACCTTCCACTAGTTGCCACCCGCCTTTACAGGGTTTTTTACATTGGTATATATTACCTTTGTTATTGACCCCATATACCCACTCTTTATTTGAAGCTGATATATTTGTAAGTGCACCTGGTATACCACGCCATTCTTTACCACCATTGGCATTAGGCTCTCCTGGTGTTTTCGAACGGGCATAAATGGAATCATTTCCATTAACACCATATACTTCCTTTTGTCCTGTGCTTAGTTGAACCAATTCACCGCTCTGTTGTTTCCAGTTTGCGCCATTATTTCTAATATTATTTTTTTCAGTTTGGAAAATATTATTCCCACCTTTATTGACAGGATACATTCCAGTTTTCCATACTTGCTTCTTGTTAGGAGGAGGTTTCGATATTAATTGTTGGTGAGATTCAACAATCGTCCCTCTATAACCCAGTCCACTTAATTTATTCATGACGAACTCCAGTGTCGTAGATACAGTTACATAAATTCCACCTTTTCCTTTATTCCAACTATTGGATGAAGTTGGACACCCTATCATTTTCTTTTGTCCTCCACCGCACCCACCGGACGTCTTTGAATTGGAAGGATATCCGTTAACTAGAGGGATATGGTAAAATCCAGGGGTACCATTCGCGTCACCATTTCTCCAGTTATGAGTCGTCGAATTATCAGTTCTATACCATCCACATGAACAATTAGCTATATTTTTAGCTATTATATCATCCATTTCTGTCTGATTTGTTAGTCTAACATCTGGGAATTCGGTTGATAAATCTTGCAATACAGGAATTAAATCATTCTTTGTAGCAAAATAACTAGAACCGCTTAGTCTTGTAACCCATAAAATCATTTTTGCAGGAACTGGACAATTTACAGTCCGGGGCCTTCCACCCGAAGCAATACAGTCAGGAATATCACTACCCTTTATAGTTTTGCAGGCAGAGCTTCCTTCTGGTACAGCACCAACATGCCAACAAGTGTACGATTTATTTGGAACATCTTTACAATCGGTAGTGTAAATATTGCCAGTTAAATTACACCCAAAAGAAGAACCATTCCATCCAACACTACCTTTCTTCCTAATATTATCATTAAAAATACCACACCCTGTACCATTCCTAATATTATCCCATCCCTTTGGACAAGTTTTTCCCATAGCTGCTTTTGTTGAAGCAATTGGAAATGTTGGGTCATTGTATATTTTGGATGTTAAGTATGTATTCGAACTACTCAGAGCCTTATCTGCAACTTCTACTTTCCCCCATGCACTAACCTTCTTTGTATCGTCGTTTTGCATTTCATTATCTATTTTATTTGATGAATATCCTCCAAACCCTTCGACTTTAGTATTATTTAAAAGTCCTAACTCACTGGCAAATTGATTCCAACTAGGCTTTGGATTTTCCCCACCTGCCGATTGTAAAATAAATCCGTCTCCACTTGTATAAAATCCTTTGCAATAATCACCGTATGCTTCTGCTGCTTTTATCGCAGTCGCTTCATCTTGAATATACTTTCCACTTTCTAAGCGTTGGTTATCAATGACAGGAGCATTTGGATAACCCCAGTCAGGTTTAAGTTTTACCCAAATTCCATTATATTTAATATATTGCGTTTTTCCAGGCCAGTTTGTCATTCCAAGCTGTTCAATATCTGATTTACATATGCTATTGAAGTTAGTACCCCAACTGTAAGTCCCGCCATCTATTCTGGTCATACCAAGACCACAGTGTCCTGTATTTTTTAACCAACTAACAGAGTCATTTATTTTATTATCATCATCGCATTTCCCTCCCCAATTTACACACAATCCACTATCACATTCATTATTAGAATCACATAATCCACCCATTTTAACCTTTGGGGCATACTTTGATAAATCTTCACATTTACCAATGTTAGTATTTTCCTTACCATTGTATCTCCCAATTTTTTTCCCCACATCTACACCTTCGGTACCGTTGGAATTTTGAACAATCCCGTCCCATTTTAAATCGCATCCCGCTCTGCATGAAGCTATAACATCTTCAAGACCGCCAGATGCCCCTGCTAATGTAGAGGACCCATCCTTTTCAACATCGCTTTTCCATTTATCAGAGTCCTTTGACCATCCTTTTGGACATTCGTCATAACAAGCTTTCCTGCTTGCATTGGCAGATATATAAGTAGAAATCATGGTGTTTTGAGAAACATTTGATTTTCCAATAGCATTATTAAAATCTGTTTGCATTTTTCCTAATTTATTTTGCTCTGATGAATTTGTTTGTTCTAACGGCAAATAAAAACTGAAATTTGACATTTTTATCTATAATATATAGATAAAAATAAATATTATAAATTCATTATTTGGATGCTCTATGAAATGCTACTAATCCTAAAGTAATAGCAGCAGTTAACCAAACAAAATAACGCATATATTCGGCATTCATTTGTAAATTATTATCATGAACAATAGCATTCAGTGTGTCACCTTCTGTCATTAATTTATTTAACCGACCCTGTTGATATTGTAACTGTTGAAGTTGTTTTAAATTAGAAGCCTTTTGTTGTGTAACGGACCCATTCTCTCCAACTAACTGCATATTCTGTCCATGAAAAGACATTGTTTTTTCCTGGAGCGTTTTTGCTTTTTTCTGTAAATTTGTAAACATGGCATCCGCTTGTGCTTTAATAGTACCACTCAATTCTCGATTAGCTAAGGCAGATAACCACTTTGGGTCATTCAAATCGCTAGGGGGTGCAATGTCAGGTTTATTAATTAAATAACAACCCTGACAACCATTTCCAGATTTACCGTTATTACATGTTTCCCATGCTGTACAACTAGAATCGGCATTACAAGCTGCTGCACATTCTTTGGGATTTTTTTCACCTGACCACATAATATGGTCTTTAATAACGCTCCAAGACCAACCTTTACCACGCGAAGATTGTTGTGCAGCACCCATTAAAGCATTTTGTTTTTGAGAATAAGTAGAAACGGCCTTATTGAAATCATTTTCTAAAGCTGTCATTTCCTTATATTCAGCAGAATTCACCTGTCCAAGAGGCGCTTCTGGTGAATTTCCACTAAAGTTTTCTATAACAGACCCAAGTCCTGGCGTTTGTTCAATAATAGATAACTGTGGTATAACAGAAGCTTCAATTCGAGATTGTATAGAATTAAATTTTGACCCCTGCTCGAGACTAACATTTAAGCCATCGCTTTGTTTTTTACCGTCGAATAATCCCAATAAATCTTTTAATGACATGTTCTATACACTAGACATAGAAAATGTATTTATGAATTAATAAGGAATACCCCACCAAGCTAACACGGATATAACTAATAATATTACTAAAAAAACAGCAAGAAAATACAGTGCTGAAAATTTATATTGTTTGTGTAATAAATAAATAATCAACACAATTGTTAAAAAATAATAAGCTAAAGTAAAATAATCATATGTCAAACTAGATTCTTTATTTTGCCTTAAAATACCAGAAGCTTGTTGGTAATCATTTGTGCTATTCAGATCATATAATTTGGCTTTATATTCCTTTGTTTGTTTAGATAGTTTATTTTCATAATTAGAAATCTTATTTTTACCACTTTCTACATTTGATTTTACCGATATTTCTAGGTTTTTAATTTTTCTCAATGTATCATTTACATTATTTAATTGACTTTTCATTACATTGCAATTTATCTTAGATTTTCTACACTGAATAAATGCATTTTTATAATTCGTATTCAAAGTGGTACTAAAGGTTCTATTATAAGCTTCCAATTGTTGTTTTACTGTTTTCGAGTATTGGGACATTATATATATACTTGGATATTAATAACAAAGCCTATAATATTTACTTTGAACTGCCGTAGGAGAAGACCGCGTAATTTCACATAATTCACCTGGTCGCAAACCAATGGCTTTTGCTACTGGGTCAAATCTTGATAATTCCGGAAATTCCGAATCATTGGTCACATTGTATTTTTTTTTAATCATAGTTTTATCCGAATCGCTTAATATATTATGAGGCGGAACCATTTCGTGATTTAAAATGTTAAATAAATAATCGTTAAAATTATAAATATTAACAAATTTCCCATCTTTAATATATAATTGTTCTACTAAGTCAAGTATAGTCATATTAACTTTGTCTTTTGATATGATAATTAAATCATCTTTCGTATTCAAGATGTTTTCAACATCAAATATATCATCCACATATTCATATACATGAGCTGGTCCTAAACGAGTCGCTAAATGATATTTAATAAATATCTTTTGTTTTGTTGTAGAATTTTCTAACATCATGTCTAATTGGTTATTTTTATGCATGGTCTGGATTTCAGTAACGGAAAACCCCGCGTGGTCATCCACATTAAATCCTCGCTCTTTTAAAAGTTCCAAAAGTATGATTCTGGATTTATATACTTTTGAAATAAGGGGGCTATAGCTTGCACTCATTGTTTATATTAATTGAATAATATATTTAAATTATTTCAATTTATCTATTGTACTACTATTTTTTTTTCCTCTGGGATAATACTTGATTTGGTTTGCTCCTCGACTACTGTAGACAACAAAGGCATTGTTCCAATGTTAGAATCACCGACCTCTTTAATTGTTCTTATTACTTTATTTTCCGGCGTGTCATCATTATCTGGCGTGTCATCATTATCTGGTGTGTCATCATTATCTGGTGTGTCATCATTATCTGGTGTTTCAGTATCATCCGTTTTAGCTTCATCTCTTTCATAATTTATAGGACTGTCATTATCATTTGGGGTCCATTCTGGTTGATTAGGTGTTTCTACCGACATTGGAGTATTGTCTGTTGTTTCGTTTACTTTATATTCCCTAAATCCTTGCTGTGAAGGTAATACCAATTCTGAAGGACCGGTCACCGTCCTAGTTTCTGTTACCGTAACTGCTTGTGTATTGGTCGGTGATATTGGAGACGGTGCGTAGGTCGGTGATATTGGAGACGGTGAGTCTAAAACTTCTCCCAACTCACCAGGATAAGCCATTATTTTTTCGTTATTTGGAGCAACAATCATAGCATCACCATCATCATAATCTACCCATTGCAGAGTGAATATAGTATCTGCTGTAAAACCAGCATCCTCGGCACCACTGAAAGTAACAGTGGTACCTGGTTTTAGATTTTTATCAGTGGATTTAAATGCCGTGATGATTTTTTGGGATTGTTGGTATTGTGTTTTGAGGTCAGCTTCATAATTTTCATCAATTCCGAAATCTTGTATATCATCGTATTCCTGTTGTTCCGCACCCCATTCAGTAGTAGTATTAGGAGTATTTAATTTTGCATCTGGTATTATATTTGTTTTATTTTTTTTTATTTTATCATATGTTTTTTGTTCAATTCCCATTAATGTTTTTTCACCAGTTAATTTTTCAATATTGTCAGTATTTATTAAAGGTACTAGTTGTTCAACATTATCCGCTGTAATAAATCTCATTTGTACATTCATGGTCAATAGTTCTTGATATAATAATTTAAATGCATACGGTACATCAACAATGCTGAAACTTCGACCGAAACGGCTAACTGGCACAACATTTAAAGAATTTTCTAAATTTCCTACAAATTTTAAAGGACCATCCACCATCGGACTTAAGAAAATATTGCGAGACGCGTTATATACTGCTATTGTACCAGATTTATTACATATTGCCATTCGAAATTGGTCTCCTCTTACCATCATTGATTCGCGTAAAAATCCAGACATTCCATGTGAAATAACAGCATCTCTATCCATCTCCCCAATTCTCAAACCGCCATCATTAGCTCTCCCACCCACAGTTTGTCTTGTTAGTACAGAACGGGGTCCTTTTGCTCGATGATTAATTTTGTCTTTTACCATATGTTTCAATCTCATATAATAGGTTGGTCCTATATAAATTTCTGTTTCTAATTGTTCACCAGTCATCCCATTATACAAAATTTCGTTACCACTAGAATTGTAACCTTCCTTTGTCAATAGATCTCCAAATAGTTTATCTTTTGGTCCTTTGTTAGCAAAAGCTGTACAATCACCAAATCCACCGTATATAGCGCATGTTTTACCTATCAAAGATTCTACTAGATGTCCGATAGTCATTCGTGATGGGAAAGCGTGTGGATTAACAATCATGTCTGGTCGAATCCCATCGGCTGTCGTAGGCATATCGGCTTCTTCCAGTACAATACCAATAGTGCCTTTTTGTCCTGCCCTGCTTGCAAATTTGTCTCCTATAGCAGGAATACGAATGTGTCTCACCCTTACCTTTGCAAGGCGACCACCTTCTTCATCTCTAGTCATGAAGGATTTATCTATATATCCTATTGCCCCTTTCTTTGGTTTAATGGATTCATCAACGTACGCATCTGAACTAGTGAGTGTGTTTGTAGCCATCCCAATCAATATAGTTTTGTCATTTATTACTGTATTTTCTTTAATCATGCCGGATTTTGAATCTAAATTACTGTAATCATATCCTGGTTTCTTTCCAACAACATTAAAATTATTTACATCCATAAAAGTTTTATCAATTGAGATACTCCCCACCTTTGTTTTTTCTTCTTTCGCTTCATATGTTGTCATGTAAGTAGTCCTAAATAATCCACGGTCTAACGCATTTTTATTTATAATAACGGCGTCTTCAACATTATATCCAGTATAACACATGACAGCGACAATAGCATTTACACCATACGGGTGTTGTTCTTTCGTCACATAATCTAAATATCTGCTTTTAACTAGAGGGATTTGTCCATAATTCAAAAAATAAGATGTTTTATCCATTCGATTTTGATAATTAGTATGAAACACAGAGACGGCTTGCTTGCTTTGTCCACAGGAAAATAAATCACGAGGGAATTGATTGTTGCTTGGATAAATTATTTGATTCGCCATTACGCTTAAGATTGCTGACGGGTGTATTTCTTTATGAGTAATTTTATTTTTAGTATAATTTGCCTGGTCTTCATTATACATTGCTAACTTAACCCCTTCCATTTCTTGTGTATCTAGGTATTCAATGATCGCTTCGCTTTCATGTAAATCATCATTTTTGCCGTAGAGGTCTGTAATATTATAAATTTTATCACTATTTATGTCAATTGTCTCTTTCTTTTTCCTTGCCCCTGTAATAGCTTCAGTCCATGATAATTTGTTATTTGCAATTTTATCCATTATGCTTTCTTTTTGATAACTTATAGTATTACCTTTCACATGAAATACTGGATGTGATAGTCTGCCTGCTCCTGTTAAAATTAACAATTCCTGTCTTTCGATATTCCAACGAATGCTAATATATGGGCTGAATAAACCATTTCGCCTTTGCACTTTTAAAATTTTATATAAATTAACAATGTTATCTGTTGCTCCTATCCAAGCACCATTTACAAAAACTTTAGTTGTGTTAGCCAAAAAAGAAATTGAACTTTCTTCTAATAATACAACACCCATCGTTCTTAAATGTTTAATAAACGGATATCCTGATATTTTTGGACTAACTTTTGTAAATGTTGCCATATGCTTATGAAATCCGATATTACCACCGTCCGGAGTATGAATCGGACATAATATACCCCATTGTGTACTATTCAACAAACGAGGACCAATCATCTTTGCACCATCTGCGTCTATGTGAATGTTTGTTTTTCTCAATTGAGATATGAAACTCCAATAAGATAATCTACTCAAGTCTTGTAATAATCCAGGTCGCTTTGTATGTTTTTCTGAACCCCAGTCTCCCTTGAAAGCTTTTCTAAACCCGTCTTCAACTACTCTGTCTCCGAAAATTAGAGGCACATTTTCTAAAATTAATTTCATGAAATTTGATTGTTGATATTTTGGCGTTTCTTTATTGTAAAAATGTTCATAATCCATTCTTTTATAAATTTTTGTTTGTTGTAATTTATAATATTCCACAAATAAATCACGGATAAGCATACCAGATACCTCAATTCTTTTATACAGATAACTATCTCTGTTTGTAGGGTTTTCTTTACCAGTCATTACTCGCAACAATCGGTTTACAATATATCCTAAATACAATGCTTTTTGTTTGAAGTTTAATTCACCTATGTGAGGTAAAAAATAATTCATTAAAATTTCTATTGTATGACTATTAGACTTTCCTTTTGTCAAAGAAGCAATATATCCCATGGCAGCTTGTTGTGTGAATACTAATCCTGTATCATGAATGGAAGGTCTAAATAAATCCAGAATGTCGTTACTTTGTTCAATATCCAATAAGCAATATTTAATAATTTCCTTATCTGAAATAACACCAAGTGCTCGCATTACTATAAATAAAGGTACTGGTTTTCTTACATTTGGTATAGATACTACTATTTGATTGTTGGAAGAACTTGGTTGTTCTGCTATAATTCTCACTGATAATGTTCTAATAGGTTTTGATGCATCTTCGGAAACAGAACGAATTTTTGCAGAAAAACTATAAATATCTGATACTTTATCTTGGATATATAATGTATTATCTGCAAATTTCTCTTGACATATAATAACTTTCTCCTTACCATCAATTATAAAATATCCACCTTTGTCATTCCTACATTCACCCATGTTATATTTTACTTCTGGAGAGAGACTCTTTAAAATACACATATCGGACTGAAGCATAATCGGAAATTTACCTAAATATATTTTTGGTATAGTTACGGTCTCGCTATGTTCATAAACAACTTCATTGCTTTCATTATATGATTTTATAATGAATTCTATGTCAATATCTACATGAATTGTAAATGCATATGTCATATTTCTTAATCTGGCTTCGTTAGGATACATTATGTGTTCATTTGCATCATCATCATAAATAACAGGTTTCCCATAATATAATTTATCTGCATTTTTTCCACCAATATATAAATATGCTTGATGTTGGAAATCCTTGCTTTTTTCATGTTGGTCCTTGATAAATCTAATAGGATTTTTTTCCTTTAAAACTTGTTTAATACCATCATTAAAAAAATCGTTATACGATACTAAATGATGGTCTATTAAAGCAGTTGGGTTATCTCGAAAGTACATGTTTATAATTTTCCATGGTATATCATTGAATTGGTCCATTTCTGATATAAGTTAAGCATATATTTTTAAAACAATTATTATGTAATTGTTTTAAAAATAAATTATTGAGAAATATTTTTCTGGTTAATTCCAGGTCGTTGCGTTTTTTGAAAAGCTCGGACTTGTCGCTGAACTATATTCTTATTTTCAGATAATACTATTATAACTACACCGATAATTACAAACATTAGTATTATGGGGATTAAAACTAAAAACCACGCCATGCTTAAAAACCCGTGGTCGCATAAATATTTTAAGATATAAGTCCATATTACTATACTTGCTATTTTTACTAAAAATGTAACCATGTTATTAAAAGGAGTTGGGACTGAATATGACCCCACTTTATAAATGTTACTATGCATTGAATTCTGACTCATGATTGCTAAAAGACTTGACATGGACAGAAAAAAATATATTTGAGCAGGGGTGCATAGCGACCTTACATTCTGTTCAAATTGGTTCATTTCTTATATACATATAGAGAAATAAACTTAAATATCAGTAAATTTTTTAGCCTGTAGAGCTCCGCTTTCCAGATGTGTCGATACATCAACCGGGACAGGACGAACTACACTATTGTTTTTTCCGATTGGCTGATCCGTAACACTAGGATTGGGTGAGTCATTAAGTCCAACCCAAGTATTATATTTATCTGTTAGAACTTCACCTCCTTTCCAGTACACATCTCGGATATCTGAAAACCCAGGTAAATTATTTGATAATATCTGAGATATACTTCCTCCTTTCTTTTTTCTACCTCTATTTATTTTTTTCTTTTTTTTCTTTTTTTTCTTTTGCGTTTTGCGATGGTATTTTCGACCACCTTTCTTTGTTACACCTGACCCATGACTATTAATGGGTGGTGCGATAACTGCATTTAATTTACCATAGTATGTTGCATCATTATTCACTCCAGGTGAATACATGGGACCAGGTGGAAATGCTTTCATATTCCCTCCCCAATTTCCACCAAAAGGGGCAGCTGGAGAACCATCCATTGGCGAAATACCTGGTAAACCTCCACCGCGCTTATTTCTAGTATGTCGCCTTTTATTACTGGTTCTCTTGTGTTTATTTGTTCTACGACTTTTGTTTGAATTACGATGTTTGTTTGTCCTACGGCGTTTATTGCTCCCTTTAATTGTCATTATATATAAACCAGAGAAATTATTCGATGTCAACATGAGCCAACATATGTCTTCTACAACAAATTTTGTTAAGTCCCATTTTATCTAACATTTTTCCCTCCGATGTTTTTTCCATATTTGATTGAGTTAAATAAGTTACTTTATTAGAATCATCGTTATTGCTTTTCATTTTACGCACTTCTCTTACATAAAATCTATATTTATCTCCTAAAACTTTACCACAGGTAAAACACTTTACAGGAATGATCATGGTATTATACTATATATAAATAACATAATCTATAAATCAATTTTTATTGTCTAAAGTTTATTTAGTATCAGAGTTGGGAAACCTTTTATTCTTATAAAAGAAAGCATCATAATCTGAACCATTGTATGTGGCACCACCAGCATCTCCTCCTACACAGCTAAAGTCATCGGTAGTCTTATTCCTAGCCCAAACACAACAATCCATATCACCACAACTACTTTTTGTTGCTAGTGTGGAGCAGTTATTGTCTTTATCTTGTAATCCTCCACTACAAAGATTTAAATTATCTATAGTTGTTGTTGGTTGATTATTTTCCATTTTAGCAATTGCCTTTTCTTCAATACCGGATTCAATATCCGAAATATTTTTACTATCTTTATCTTCTGGATCTTCTGCGGGTTCTTCTGAGGGTTCTTCTGCTGGATCTTCTGCGGGATTTTCTGTGGGATCTTCTGTGGGATCTTCTGTGGGATCTTCTGTGGGATCTTCTGTGTCTGATTTACCACCTTCGAAGTTTTCCATAACCACGACTCTTTGTAATTCTGGATGTGATTTTGGAAACTGTACATTATTTAATGTTATATAAATTATCAAGCAAAACAATAATAACACTACTAAGATAATATCTAAAATATGTTTTCCGATAAAATCAACTGCTGCGGGAATTATATCCATTGTCATTTATATATAATCGTATTTTTTTATTGTTTTACACCTTTGGAAATTTAAAACGCCGACTTTAAGTAAATTATATTTTAGTATAATTTAACTCTTTTAGTTAAAATTGAGTTAAAAATAAAATATTTAGTAATAGTATAGAATGCCGAAATATACTTGCGAACGATGTTTGAAAGAGTTTTCTCAAAAATCCCACTATACTAAACATCAAAATAAAAAAATACCTTGTCAAGATAATAAAGGAAAAATTGAAGAGGTTGTTGATAATATTATAAATAAAAAATTGATTTCAAATAATACTGAAAATAATATTATAAATACAATGACATCAATCAAAACAATGCGTTACTTAGGAAATAAAACAGACCATCTAGAATTTATTGAATCAGTATTAGATATATATAAAGGTAAATTAGAACCTACATTATTTGATGGTTTTGGAGGCACTGGTAGTGTTACACAATACTTTAACCAAAAAGGATACAATGTTACATCAAATGATATAAATGATTATTCATATAAATTATGTTTTTCAAGAAATAATATAATATTAACGGATTTAACCTTTAATGGTCTAAAAATGAATATTAACAATGTTTTAAATCATCTAAATACTTGTAAAAAAAAAGGTTTTATTTATGAAAATTATTCGCCTAATTCCTCTTGTAAATATGAAAGGAAGTATTTTACTAATGATAATGCCGAAATAATTGATGGTATAAGATGTCAAATAGAAGAATGGTATAAATCAAAAAATATAACACAAAAAGAATACATTCATTTGATAGCAATTTTGATAGAGACTGCATCATTATATTCAAATATTCCAGGCACATATGGAGCGTTCTTAAAAAATTGGGATAGTCGTGCTCTTAAAACATTGACATTAAATATGGAAATTCATAAAAAACTATTATCTCATAATAATAATGCGAATAAAACATATAATTCTGATATACGAGATATAATTAAAAAAGTAAAATCTTGTGACTTTATGTATTTAGACCCTCCTTATAATGAAAGAGATTATGCTTCATACTATCATGTATTGGAGACTATATCAAAATATGATAATCCTGATTTAAAAGACAATAAAACAGGAACCAAAAAAAAAATTACAAAATCTAACTGGTGTAGAAAAAGTAGTGTTATTAATGAACTTGAGTATGTAATTAAGAACTCTAACGCAAAGGTTGTACTATTAAGTTATAATAATGAAGGAATAATGAAGGAAGAAGATATTAAGAAAATATTTGAAAAATATGGAATTTATTCTAACCAAAAAAAAGAAGTAAAACGATTTAAATGTAATAAAACCGAAAATAGTGTTGTTGTTTATGAATATATTCACATTTTGGAACGTATACCTACTATTGAAGAACTACCTACTATTGAAGAAATACCTGTTGTTGATTATGATGTTCTAACAACGACAACACCACACGGTTATATTTCTAACATTTGTTGTTTGGAAGGCATGACAAAAATTCCACCAAAATCTATTGATTTAATATGTTGTGATTTACCATATGGTCTTACAGAATGTAAATGGGATACCCCAATTGACCTTGATAAATTATGGAAATTATATAATAATATTTTGAAAGATAATGGAACAATAATATTGTTTGGAAAACAACCATTTACATCTAGATTAGTAGCATCAAATTATAAAATGTTCAAGTATTCTTTAGTATGGCAAAAATCAAAACCAGGTGGATTTGCACAGGCACCATACAAAGTGTTATGCGAACATGAAGATATCCTTGTATTTACATATGGAAAAACAACAAAAAATTCAAAAAATCGTATGACATATAATCCACAAGGAACAATTGCTTGTAATATTATAATGAAAGGTAAAACTGGAACAACTGAACATAGAAAAGGACGAAAAACACAAAAGGATTATGTCCAGACAACAACAAATTATCCCCGTAGTATTTTAAAGTTTAATAATGAAGGTAAGGTAAAACATCCAACACAAAAACCACTATTGTTAATTGAAAATTTAATAAAAACATTCTCTAATGAAAATGAAGTAGTTCTTGATAATTGTATGGGTTCCGGCACTACAGCTATTGCGTGTATAAAAAATAATAGGAAATATATTGGTTTTGAAATGGATACTAAATATTTTGAAATTTGTAAAGAACGTATTACTGATCTTGAGAAAGATGAATAAAGAACCCTTCGTTATCAATCGCAAATTTTACAGGAAATTCAAGGTTTTTATACTTATCAATACAATCAACACTGTTAATTGTTATACATAATCCTTTTTTAATAGTATAATCTGGATACAATTTGTTTAGTTGTCCTACAAATTTTTCTAAATGTGTATTGGATAGTTGTTTAATCCCCTTTCCAAGTTCCTTTTCTAATTTTCCCTCAATAATCTCTATTTCTTTATGTTCATCATTCCTGAACACAATATCCGGTCGGGGCATTTTCTGTCCTACACTAAGGATAGTATCATCGTGTCCTTTAATACAGGTTAAAGCACAACCACCGTGATTTGAGAATATAGTTTCATTTGGTGAAACGTAATCATATAAAATTGTTGCGAGTTTTTCAGTCATATCACTTTCAAGTGTAAAATATTGACTTGGTAACACTGGTCTTTTTTTAATGACACATTCTTCAAACACTATATTTATATCATTAATCGAATACCATAGTTTTGACTTTGGACATTTATCAAAATATTTTTGTTTAATGTTATGATTTTTAATAATATAATTATTATGGTTTGGTTTTTTTGTTACCTTTTCAAACGCATTTATAATTGCTGCAAGGAACCCAACATTTGGGTCGTGTGAAATAACTCCTGACGACTTACCATTTCCTTTATCTAATTTTAATGATATATAAATATCATTATCTAAGCGGTTTAAACGAATACTACAATTGCCTTTTTTTTCTGGTATAGCATTTTTAGATTCAATAATATCATCGCGACATTCATATGCTGTTATCTCATATTTTTCTTTAATATTAATAAGATTACCTTTATTTAGTGAATACATATTAATATTTAAGGTTTCCATTAATCTCATACCTACCATTGCTGTTTGTGTAAGTTTATCTTTCCAAATACTATTACACCAAAACATAACTTTTTTACCCTTAAAATCTGGATACATAGTATCAAATGTTGTAAATTTCGTAATTCTTTGATATACTGCTGTATTTCTTGAAGCATTATCTGATGTTTTTGTTGATTCCAGGATAACTAATGCTTCTGCTGCATTTCCTGTCGTCAAATCAACATCTTCTTTAAATAACATATAATCTACACTTGAAGTTTTACCTTTGAATAACTTGATAGTAATAATTAAATCATCTACTTCTAGAGTCCACACACCTTTAAACTGTTTTTTACCTTCTGAATCACTAGTTATATTTGGAATAATAAAGTCGTTTGATATTGAGTCAGGGATATTCACACCTATCATACTCAACATTAACTTAACTTCATCTATGTTTGGGTTTTCTTCGGTTAAAACTGTGAAAGTTTGTGTCATCTTTTAAGTTGTTGTAATATAATTACAATCATTTTTTAAAATCAATTTTTTAAAATATTTAT
>Ga0206131_10001797_pt1 | contig 26872 bp, 26 predicted proteins | sample Helgoland_Spring_FD_148636 | JGI IMG/M metagenome (GOLD analysis project Ga0206131, IMG submission 148636) | Pelagic subsurface seawater microbial communities from Kabeltonne, Helgoland, North Sea - Helgoland_Spring_Bloom_20160517_1 | ecosystem: Environmental > Aquatic > Marine > Epipelagic ...
AACTTCTATGAAAGCTTAAGATACAGTCTGGCTCTTTGTGAAAGCAAAGAGATGAGTTACGAAGCAACTCGAAGACGGCAGAACGCTGTCAGATTACAACATCAACTTTTTGGGTGTTTGTCTATAAGAACTATAGGCAAGTCGTGAAATATCACGGCGACACGCATCAATTGCGGGAACGGCTCTATAATGGCTTTATTCTACTACCTATATATTGGAAACAGTATATAGTACCCCAGGTAATGACTCGGGGAATAGTAACAACGAATAAAGTTTAGCTCAATCCGCATCTGCTACCTAAGACATTACTGGATTTGTTATGGTAAGTAGTTCAGAGACTTAAAGTGTGTGGGGGTGAGGTCTGCCAAAGACCGATGATCCCTTAAGGTATAGTCCGTCCCCATAGGATAGTAAACTATGGGATCTCTTTGCCAAAAAGAGGCAACATTGCACCTTGTCCTTCGTTTGAGGGGGTAGGGTAAATAAATAAAATTGATTTAAATATTATACTATTATTATATTTAAAATGAATAAACATTGCAAACGATGTGACGAAACAAAACCTCACGAAGCATTCTATAAAAATAAACGCAGAAAAGATGGATTACAGGTTTATTGCAAACCGTGCATGAAAAAGGAAAATAAAGTTAATTATAAAAAACATAAAGAAAGTTGGGATAAAAGAACTAAAGAATATAATAAAACAGACAAAAATAAAAAATATCGTAGAGAATGGGCAACGAATAAATATAATACAAATCCAGAACATCGTCAAAAATGTATAGATAGAGTAGTAGCTAATGAAAGAAAAAAATTAGATACAGACCCAACATATAAATTAATTCATAATATGAGAGGACGATTAAGAAAAGCGGTAAAAGGATATGGAGATAAATACGATACTACTATGAATTTAGTAGGATGTAATTCAACAAAATTAAGAGAATATCTAGAAGCCAAATTCACAGAAGGAATGACTTGGGAAAATTATGGACAGGGTTGGCACGTGGATCATATAAAGCCGTGTTGTTCGTTTGATTTAACGAGTGAAGAAGAGCAAAAAAAATGCTTTCATTACAGTAATCTTCAGCCATTATGGGCGGAGGATAACCTGAAAAAAGGGGGTTCATATCAAAATTGATTTAAATATTTTCATATTATATATGGCAGGCGGTATATTCGTAGATCAACCTTATCATCCTAATCCAAAATGTTTATTATTTTCAGCAATGATTATGGGTATATATTGGTTTTCTCCAGCAACAAAAAATTCTTTTTTATTACCCGTTATTTTTGTAGTTTCATATGTAGCAATGGCGTGGTATGATTATAAATACAATTGCGATACATTAATGTATTCGGGAACAGCAATTGGACCCAATACTATAGATGCTATTTTTAAACCACAGCGTAGAAATGAAAAACACGATAAAAAAAATTTATCTAAAAATCAAGAACAAGAATATTTAAAACGTGTTTATTTATTTCATGTTTTAGCGGTATCACCCATATTATTATATGTGGGATATTATGGTATAAAATCAAATAAAAAAATGTATCCTATTATATTATCGTTGGGATTAATGTCGGTAGTATATCACGGATTTAGATTATTTAATCCACGACCGGGGGGGACATATTCATAAAGAGATATGAAGGATAACCTGAAAAAAGGGGGTAAGTTAATATAATTTCAATAAATTGATTTAAATAATATATAACCTATATTATTTAAATGAGTAGCTCAGAATCAGAGTCAGATTCAAGTGATAGTTCTACACAAAAATGCAACGAATGCAATGAAAATATCGATGATATAAAGGAATGCATCGAATGCAACGAATATTTTTGCGATGATTGTTCCAATACTTGTAATTTTTGTGATAACGACTTTTGTAATAATTGCGATGAATTACAATATATTTCATCCACAGGCAAAGAAGAAGATTATCCAAATGATTTAAACAGAATGTTTTGTATCAATTGTATCAAAATTAATTATCAAGAGATAGCTCCTTGGGATAACGATGATAGTTCGAATTCTAGTTCCAGTTCCTCTGGTAATGACAGTGATTAACATTTTTTACACCAACCATAATATACATGACATCGCATATTTCCTATCGTATGACCATCCGTTTCAAAATCCAATTCATTCACCTTTTGTATTTCTATAGCCGTTAATGGCTCGTTATAATTTTCTTCGGTTGAAGGATAATAATAATTCATGATGGCCTTTGGTAAAATATTATAAAAATTTATATTAGGAAAACACCAAGCCGGTTCGAATAAATTTTCAAAATATATAATACATTTCGAATACTTTTTTTTATAATAGGTGTCATAATCAAACGTGTATTTTTTGATTATCAGCCATAAATCTTTTGGAAAATACATTAATATATAAGACAAACATTATTTTATATATTAATAATACCAACGACCTTTTATACGTGATATCTTTTTTTCTTATAAAATGCACCATACAATTGATTGTCATTTAAGCACCCCTCTTTTGATTTTCGATTTGGATTTGCATTCAACCCAATAAATATACCCAGTATTAACCCACTCGTAAATAAAAAAAGTCCCTTCATCTAATAATGTATATTATTTATAGTTTTAAATTGTTTATATTAATTAATTTGAACGCCATTTTTATCATAATTAATTGTATATTCGGAATTATTGGGATATACACTTCGAATTCGTTTTTTATTTTCATAAACATGCACTGTATTAATATCCGTTAGAGGTTTTACGTAGTGTTTTTTTTTCTGTATTTTCTCGGCCTGATATCATAACAACACAACATATAATAAAATTAAAAATATTACATTTACATATTATTCATTATAACATTTTTTGTATTGTTTTACTCCTATCTCTATACGTCTTTTAATTCGAAGTTCACTTTGATTTCGTCGCGGCTTTGTTAAATACAACCTTCTTAATGTATCGGCACAAGGACATACATTCCCATCAATTATTTTAGAGCAATTCTTTACATTCATCATTTTTAACCATCCTATTCTCGTCGAAGCTGTTGCCATTATATTTATTTACAAATAAACCATTATCTAATTCAATTTAAATAACCCACTTAAAAAATTCATACCTTTATATGTAAATGAAATCACGCGTGATTCCCATTGAAGATGGCGATTCAGATAATACGTCTGAACCGGATATTCGAAAAAAAATATATAAATTAATTGATTTTGATAATGATGGAAAATTGGAATTAGATGATATTTATAATAATTGTAAAGTTTGTTTTAAAACTTTTTCATGGTTATATGACGTAAGTTTGGATAATTTACCTGGTGGATCTATAATAGGATTAACGATGACATTTATTGCAACTATTCTCATAACTACAGGATTATCAACCGTAAAAGCCATAATGTCTGAATATATCGATACTAGTAGTATTTCAAAAATGGAATATTTTTTTTATGTTGGATTAACCGGTTTTATATTATTACATAGTTGTATTCTATTACACGGTATAAGTATTTGTAGTCTTGAAACATCCAGAGAATTGTGTCAAGCAAAAGAAGTCGGTTGTTATTGCTGTTGTAATAAAAATACAACATTGGGAAAAGGGTGTCGCATATTTCAAAAATGCGCACAAACATCAACACAAATGATATGGGGATTGGTGGGAACTATCTTAATGATACTATTTTATGGTATTTCTGTAGTATTTTTTGTTTTTTCATCCATAAGTGTCCAAACATCTTTCTTTTTAAAAAATTCCTGCGTCGTATTTTCACAAACGATATATAAAGCAAAAAATAAGTCATTGATTTATATCCAATTGGCAAAAAAACACGTAAATAGTGCTGATAGCATTGCTTTAACAATTTTAAGTGAATATAATGCGTGGGTAAATTTAAAACAAAAATTTTTAGATAGCGGTATGGGACAAATGAATAATTCTTATATACAAATAGACACCCAAACTACTGAATTATGGAAACCAGAACCATATATGGGGAGGAAATTAACCACCACATCAGAATTTAATCCTATTAAAAGTATTGCTGATGGTAGAACAACATTGGCAATATTGAATGAATCTATATATGAAACAGAAAAACAAATTCATTATTATGATAAACATTTTTATACAGCAAAAAAAGTTTGTTATGATTATTCCGGCTTGCACGACGATTTTAATATGATTTTAATTGGTGCGGGCATTCTATTACTATCACATTTCATAATGTTTGCTGTTCATTATAAATATTTTAGTGTATGGAATTATGAAGCACGATTAGTTAAGTTTAATTAATCAAAAACGTGCGGATCATGCCACGGTGCATCTACCAATGGTCCCGGTGGCGGTGCGCGGTATGATCGAGACGTGGGTATATTAAGCTTCATTTCTTGTTTTTTAAGTTTACGTCCTAATTTTTTTACCAATACTTGTCTCATACAGTTGCGTGTAATTTGTCTACAACTACAATAACAAGTAGTATCACCCGTATAATTATGATATCTGTGTACCGCTTCTCGACCGTGCCACCACCGCGTTGGTGGTTTTTTTCCGGTATATCTAAAATCGTGAATAAATACTTCAGGTTTTGTAATTAGACTTATTTCCAATTCTCCTGTTTCGTCTGACGTATAAACATTGCCTTTTTGTTTTTGATGTCTTTTACAACAATTACATTTTAAAAGTGTTTGGCAAGTATTTTCTGGATCACAATGTTGAATAGATGCCCGACGAAATGCTTGGTCCATAACCAATTCCGTTGGAAAATTTTCTTTATGAATTGAATGATAATAATACATCATTATTTTGTCTGTTATCTCAGTAGGAACATTCTGAGATGGGGCTTTTTTAGTAAAAGCTTCCAACAAAAGAAGTTCTATTTGCTTGTATTTCAAAGTCATGTTGATTTGGATTAATGATGTAAAAAAATAGTTTTTTAACTTCAATTTAATTATTGTAATCTACTGATTTCTTTTATTTTATAATATTTATAATTTGTTATATCAGGTATGTCAAAGTGTAAGGTTTTAGCACAAAATTTTTTTACCCTGCGCCATCTTATTTCAGCATAAAAATCTACATAAGGTTCATCTTTATATATATATTTATAAGGACGCCAATTATGATTTGTTGGAAATTTATTAAAAACAGGATTTAAAACCAAATAGTTAGGAGAAGAATTCATTATTAAATTGAATTGAATTTATTTTAAGTAGTAATCAATAAAAAACATGACTCAATCAACCGCACAAATGTATTTTGACGTAATTCAAGAAATGACAGACAAAGCAACATCTATGAAAGATGAAACAAGTGATATATATTGGGAGGAATTTTCAGATAGATTATTTGTATTTGATAAATTAAAAACAAATCTTTGTTATTGGGCGCCAGAAATCATTAGAAAAAATTTTTGGACGGGGTTATTTAAAGTATGTAGTGTTAATTTCAACAATGCTTCCAATCCCATCCATAGAGAATTATTTGAAATATATAAACGTAGATATGAAATGGAGCTGAAAAGTCGGAATAATTAAATTGATACAAAAAAATTATATTTTTTAATATATACCAAATATGTTTCAATTACCAAAAGATATAATAACAAAAATATGGGAATTCGATACTACATATCGAAATACTATGAATAATTGTTTGATAGAATTACAATACGTATCCCCCTATTGGGGACTAAGAGTTATGTATGGGAATAATTATCATAGAGACACGAATTGTAAATGGAGATACAAGAAATTTTATAATGTAAATAAAAAGTTAACCAATTATTGGAATCACGATTACAATAAACTGAATACCATTAGAGATAACGTTGTAGTAGACACCGATAGTCCAAACCATTGGACATATAACGAATTTATTTGCGATGTTTTCCCAAAAATGCACAAACGTATTTTTCGAAATATTAAAAATTATAAATACACGCGAAATAAATACACATTTTACAAATCAGAAATGTCAACAAAGGGTAAATGCGGAAATCACCAAATCGAATTTAAAATATAAAATGGATATAAAATGTTTTTTTTATATCTATTTAATGAAACCGGCAATCACTGTTAGTATTGTTGTAGGAATACTAATAATTATTATATTTTTTATATTGGCTGTATTTTTTTCTTTACATATAAATGAAACATATGAATTTATTAATAATTCAATAGATAATTTTTTAGATAACAGTAGAAGAAGAAGAACAAGACAAAGAAGAACAAGACAAAGAAGAAATGCAATTTATATACCTCCTCCACCAATTAGAGAAATAGAATTAACACCATTACCAAAAAAAAATTTTATAATTATAGAAAACCCCAATAGCCCATATACATTAGGAATAGAACATTCAACCGAATAAGTCATTCATATTATCAATTTCCAATTTTTCTTCATCTTCGCTATATAATTTTTCGATAATATGATTATCTCTAATACGTATAGTATATTCTAATTGATTGTTTTTTCTACCAACACGACCAAATGCTTGCATCATTTTTTCTTGCGTCATATTTTCCAAATCTTTTCCCAAATATCCATGGCAAAACTGATAATTTGTTCCATAAATATAATCCGAAGAAGCCAATATTAAATATAATTTTTGTTCTTGTGCCAATTTTTTCATAATATCACGATACTGTTTACTTTTGTGTTCAACAAAAACCCCTATACCCATAAGTAGTAAAATTTTCCATTCATCTCTAACATCTAAAAGCATTATTTCTTCTACAATTTCATCATCTATTTCACTTTTAAAACATCTTTCGACACGATGTTTATCTATAGAATTCATAATGTTTATATTTAAATTAGCAGCAATGTGTTGTTTTGTATTTGGTATATATCTAGACTTCAATTGTATGGGTTTAATTTTAGATTTTAACATAGAGACTTTTCTATCAAATTCTTCCAACTTTTGATACTCTTTACTATCCATTTTGTTATCTTTATCTGTTTTTTTGTCACTGATTTTATCTTGCCTTTCTTTTTCTTCAAATACAACTTTATCTAATTCTTTTCTATACACTTCATTTTCTTCTATAATTTTAATTAGTTTTAACAATTCTTCTTTGGGAATATTAGATGCTTTTAAATAAAACAACGCCAAGTTTTCAACATTTTCCGCTAAAAATATTGTTGGACCATCAGTTAACGTATAAGAATCACTCGTTGTTATTTTAATATTTGATGTATATTCTTTTTTAAAGTTGTTTTTATATTTAAGCCAAAGTTTATCCGGCATCTCCTTTATACTTTTAATTATTTTTAAATAATACAATTTTATAGATATAATATCAATCGATTCAACCGTTTCAAAATAATTATCTATTTTATAAACATCTTTTATTAAATCGTGTTTATTTACAAAATATATAAATTTTGACAATTCCTTCACGTCAACGTGTCGCAATAATGTTTTATTATTATTAATATATTTTGAAAACGTTTTCAACTTTTTTTTATTGTTGTTCGCAATAATATGTGGCATGATAACATGACCATTCGCATCAATTAATGATATGGTTTTTTTACAGTCATAACTTTTTACTTCGTATACTTCACATTTTTTAAATTTATTTTTAAACCCATAAACCATGGGTAAAATCTTATCTTTATCCGGTAATGTTGCTGATGATAATATAACATTTGGGATTTCATTTTTTTGCCAATTATTTTTTAGAATTTCATGAAACTCGTGTTGCTCATAATCTAAAGTTATCGTTGGTTCATCCCAATACCACAAAATATCTTTGTTTTCATTAAATGCTTGCATATATCTCATAGAGTATAAATAGGATTGTATATCACTAATAATTATTTCTACTTTATCACCAACACTATTATCAACTCTAAAAATACCACCCGAACGCCTATTTCTTACTATTTCTTTTGCCGCATAATAATGTAATCTAATATCACCAACATCTCTGCATCCAAATGCTATAGCTATGGGAATTTCCATAGAAATACAGGCTTTTGCTAATTGCAAACCAACGTGTTTGGCAGCACATACGAAAATAATTTTATATTTGTTTTTCAAACCTATTGGACTTAATGTTTTCCCAGTCCCAGTCGGAGCTTGATATAAAATGCATTTAGGGTTTTCATTTTTCGAAATAGTAAATATTTTCTTTTGATGTTCATATAATTCAAGATTACAATATTTGGATAAATAAACATTTTTTTCAATATACACTTCAGCATTTTTCACAAGAATGTGTTTTAATTTTTCCATTTTATTTTTATATAAATCCAACAATGTATTTATAAACTCTATAATATACATATTAATATTTACAACATTGTTTTGCAATAATCTTTTTATAGTATAATACCATTTAGATTTTTCGTTATCTGAACTTTTCAAAAACAATATACATACATCCAACAGTATGTATTCATAAATAATATTTTTTACATCTTTTATTTTTTTTTGTAAATTTTTTATGCGAAATTCATCTGCTTTTTTTAATTTCTTTATTTTTTTTTTTTTGATATCAAAAACCATTTTTAGTTTAAATTTTTTTATAATCTCATTTATATATTTCATAAAATATAATTTATAAAAATGATAGTTATATAACTCAAAGTCTGACAACACCTTCATATAGGTATTTAAACTAATAGAATCATTTGATACAAAATTTACATTAGTAAAAGAATCGTGTATCATTTTTAAAATTTTCATTTCCTTTTCTGGGAGCGGAACCTCAAGGGACTCCCATTCTTCTTTTGTTAATTTACGTTGAGTCAAATCCATATTAATAATTATATTATTTTATATTAATTATAAATCAATTTAAAATAATATAATTTATTTATAATATATGACATATATTTTTAGTGTTGAGGGAAATATTGGATCCGGTAAATCTACATTATTAAAAGAATTAAAAAATAAATTAACACAAATACAACATTATGATATCATATATTTACAAGAACCTGTTAATATATGGGAAAGTTTTAAAGATGAAAATGGTAAAAGTATAATTGAATCCTTTTATGAAAACAATAAAAAATTCGCATTCTCATTTCAAATGATGGCATATATCAGTAGATTGAATCAATTAAAAACAACACTAAAAAATAATATGAATAAAAACGTTATTATTATAACAGAACGTTCAATACATACGGATAAAGAAGTTTTTGCAAAAATGTTGCATGACCAGAAAAATATGAACAAAATAGAATATGATATTTATAATAAATGGTTCGATCAATTTTTAGAAGAATGTATAATAGATGGTATTATTTATGTTAAGACAAGTCCTAGTAAATGCTTAGAAAGAATAAATAAAAGAAGACGAAAGGGAGAATCAATGACAATTGAATATTTGAATGATTGCCACAAATACCACGACAATTGGATCGAAAATAATGATGAAATAAAACATTTATTATTAAACGGCAATGAAACATATGGGTCTAGAAATTACATAAGTTGGACAACACATATAGAAAAATTTATAAATGATAAAATAAAAAAAGACTACACACAATCATTCGATTATCAATTTTTTTTAAATCATCCATTTTGTTAATCAAGTGTTAATAAAAAATTTGTCAATACACTTTTTGGCTTATATTTTAAAATATCCAATTCCATAGAATTAGTCGAAAATTCATCTTTACCATAAATATCTTGCAAACATAACCATTCAAATAAACCCCCGGTATAAACATATATATTTATAAACCCAAAATCACATAATTGTTGATATTTTTCATAAATAGAATTATCATTTGAATTTTTACCATAAATTATTATTGTATAAGAAAATTGTTTTTCATCAAATAATTTTCTTATAATATGTTCTTCCTTTTCAGCACATATTGTATTTTTTATTAAACACTTTTGTAAGTCTTGCTTTAATGTATTTATCAAAATCGTATTTTTAATATTATTTTTAATCGCATATTGAACATCTTCAAAATTTACTTTATTTACAATATTATTTTTATTTCCAAACAAAAAATTAATAAAATTCATATATTAATTAAATAACAAATTATTTCTTTATTTTTTAATAAACAAATAATTTAACTTGATTTTGCCGCAATATAAAATTGCCAAAATGGAAACCCATAATCTAATCCATATTCACCAGCCTTTGCTTTATATCTACTTTGCCATAATCTTGTATATGAAACACCATTATGCTTTATCGTATGAAATCCATATCCCGATATAATCCTATGAAAATTGGTATGTTCTGAAAACCATAATTCGTCATAACCATTTTTATAAAGATGTCCTCTTTTTTTAGCATATCTATCTGTGCCAACGCGTATAACACCAGGAACTTTAATCATTTCAGGTATAAAATCCGCATACCAACTTATGCCTGTAGACCAACTTTGTTTTTTCATATAAGGTATTATTTTTGTTAAAAAATTCCAATAAGGAAAGTCAGGCAAATTATAAGTAAGTTTTCTTATTATTTTTCCTTTATAAAGTCTCGGAAATTGATTTGTATCCGATAAAATATTACTATTTTTTAATTCTGTCCATTTCGGATCGCGTAAAATATTATTGGCATTTGTCATATCCATTTCATTAGGATTCGTTAAATTAACACCTGTGATATATATCATCATACTTGTAAAATCTTTCCAACAAGGTTTTTTCCATGGAGCTTTCGGAACTCTACCACCACAACTTAATGTATATTTTATTGTTTTACCATAATCAGCCTTCAAATTTCTAGTATGATAATCTGCTTTAGATTTAAAATCATTTACAGAATTTGTTAAACTTCTCAATTCGCCACTATTTCTATTGTTTTTCTTTTTATATTTATAAAATGGATTTATTAAATCTATAGCCCACGGTTCATTTAGTTCAGGATTTAATTTTCCAGATTTCTTACATCCACTATTTTCATATATTTGTTTGTCGCAATCATAAGGTCTTTTATTAAATCGGTCTTGACACGGATTGATGGTAATATCTGTACACGCCTTTGTATACATTTTTGCCTCTTTATAATCATTGGAAGATTGTTTTATTCGCATTGATTTCATATTGTCTAACATAGCACCGTGTCCATGACTATTCCACCATTTACTTATTTTAGGGGCATTTAAACCAGATCGCGCTACACGAGCATTTGGTTCTCCAGAACATCCTGCTTCATTCCATTTTTTTTGTATACAAGCCTGTGTATGTGGACCAGTAGACCAATTCGGACCCATACAAGGATACATTTGTTTAAAGGCAGCACAATCATTAATATTAATCAATGAAGTTTCCTTTATTTTCTTTGTTTTAGAGTCTTTAAATTTCCCATTAAAAGCACATTTATCGTCATTGTATTTTGGAACATATCCACCTTTCGAATTTTTTTTCGATACCATACCAGATTGTGTAGATGGACACCAAGCACAAATATTTGCTATACCAGTGCTTCCACCACAATTTTTTACATTTTTACACGTTTCCTGGTCTTTCATTTTTTGACAAGCCCAAACAACACCTCTTTTGTCTTTTGGTCCAACCCAAGATGCTTTTCCTCCAGGACAACTATTCGTTAGCGGACCATCATTATTACCATACATAAATTTTTTATTTGAATGACAATAACCACAATTTGTTCCTTTTAAATATGCACAATTTTTAGTGCTATCTATTATTTTACATTTTTCCACCTCTTTATCTACATCAGATTGTTTCATAAAAGCACCTACGCTATCATCTTTTAATTTTGATTTATCATCGTCTTCAAATTCTGGCACTTTTAAAAATTTCGACTCATTTGAACCTTCAGCGATGTTTGAAAACACACGGTTTTTCCAATAATTATTTTTATATTTTAACATCTTATCTTGATTATTACGATTAGCTTGGACAGCTAATCCTTCTTTATAATTCATAAAACAAGAACACGAATATATTATTATTATTATTGTTATTAATGCTAAAATATTATATAAATTCATATATATAATTTATATATTAAAAAATTATTTATTATACATTCGTATCATTGGGGTCATAACAATAATCGTGTGTTCTAGGATGACCACGAACATCAACGCCCGGAACAGGACCGCTACTACGTTGTTTACACCGTAATCTACCGGCACAATCACTATTTCTATCACAATCGCCTTCACCTTTTCTTAATTTTCTTCTTAATCCACGTCGCCAATATCTTCTACAATGTTTATGCCACCATCCATACCAACAACGCCATCTCCACCACCACCAGCGTCTACAATAACGATGTCTTGTCCACCAACAACGCCTATAATATCCACCAAAAGGACTAGCTCCATAATTTCTTGCTTTCACAAGATTTTTTGTGCGATATTTCTTATTTTCCCATGTTTGCATATTGTTACAACCAGGGACTTTTTTTTGTGTACCTACACCATAACTTATATAACACGGTCCTTTTTCTTCACCATGTTTTGATTTCAAAGTATTTGTATAACGACAATTTCCTCTACCAATACAAGAATTTTGACATTCTTTTATCGTCATTCCGCGACTTATTAATTTTGATTTTTTTATACAAAAACCTTCTAAATCATTATTTTCATTGCTTACACTTTCAAACCAACCTAAATGTAATGGAGGCACTAGTAAAAAAAATAAATATATTATAAATATACCCATTATTGTATGGTGTATTAATTTTATATTCATAATAGTATATATAATTAATTATATTTTAAAAAATTGGAGTTTTTATTGAATCTAGAAAACCATCCGCCTCGTCTACCACTACACCACGTATTTGTGCAACAATAAAATGTATTACCTCTTAACATTAAATTTCTATTTGGACCTTTATAATAACTTCCTGTTTTTCTAAATGTTTGTTTTGGACAACCATATTTTGAGCTTGTTAAAGTTACGAATTTGCCCGGTTTTTCTGTACCCAATTGCCAATCTGTAGTATAATATGTTTGAGTTCGAGCAGAATTTAAAGATAGCTTTTTAGATGCCATTTTTTTAGAGTTATCCATTATAAACATTTTCGCTTTATTTAATCTGCCACGACAACAATCAGGTCTATTATAAACAATAATTTTTGTTATTCTATAATTACCACCCAAATCCAATTCTATCCATTGTTTACCCGAATATTTTGTATGATTTGAATTAGGCCATCTACGCCATCTTTTATCTCCATTGGTTATATAATTTACACCCCCACCCCATCCTTTACTACTTTGTTTTATAGCTGGATATTTTATACCGAGTGCTATATTTTTATTTGAATCGTCATACACTTCCAATTCTTGAATATGTAAATATTGATTATACCCCTCAATTCTTACATATCTACCAATTGTCCCATCGATATTCAATGTCTGTTTAAAATTTGGATTTGTACATGTTTGGGTATTACACACTTGTGTAGTTTGTAACTCAGGACAAGCTTGACCTCCTCTTCTAGGATGGTATAAAATATCTCGAGTTTTTACTTGTGAACCGCCTCCGCATTTTCTTGAACATTTACTCCATTCCCCCCATTGACTAACAATACAATCACGTGGTTTTGGATATTTAAATACAACATTATTTACAATATCATTGCAACTAGGTTTACATTCTGATTTTACTTTTAAACAACCCTTTCTCATTTTTAATTTACTTTTTGGAACTCTCCCAACAACCAAATCTGAATATAAACCCGGTGGTATATTTGGCCAACCAAAATATTGTTTTTGTTGTTCCATGCTCGCATCTTTTCTTTCAAATTTTTCAGAACCATTTCTATTTTTAATATTTATCCACATAACATTACAATAATTACTATCTATTTCTTTAGTTATAATGCCCTGAAATTCACACTTTGTTTGCATCCAATATTTACTACCTACTTCAGAATTTTCTAAATTTACATACATTGCTATTAAATCACCCACTTTAACTGGTGGTGGAGGTGGAGGTATTTCTCCATAACATTCCATGGCAGCCTTTTTCTTAGTAGAATAATCATTGGATGTCAAAGCATCTTCACTCAACTTCTTAAATTTTGCTGTATAATTATCATTATTAGCATTAATTCCAAACAAATGTTTTTTTCTTCTACCTCTTAAAATTTCCAAATGAAGATTGTTTTGAATATCTTTCCACCCATCACCCTTTTCTGTACATCCAGCTTTTGTATATTTTTTTTCATAACATTCTTTTGGATGGTGTCTTAAACCGCCTGAATTTTTCATATATTTATTATCACAAGATTTCAATCGCGATGTATTTCCATAACACTTTATATTATTATGCTTTGCAACATCATAATCATTGCTTAAACTAGCATTAAATGTATCTAAAAAATAATTTCCCAATTTTTTATAATTCCAACTTAAACTTGTCCACCAACTATATGGTTTACCAATAGGTGGTTGTTTAGTACATTTTGAATTTTTAAATAATTTTTTTACACATTCTTCGGAATGCGGTCCTGTTTCCCAATTTGGCGTTACACAAGGATTGTCTGTTGCAAAAGATAAGCATTTATCCGCATCTAATAATCCCCAACTCCCCGGACACATATCTTCAGAATATTTTGGAACATTTTTACCCCCTTGTTTCTTTTTTGGCATTATTTTTCCTGTAGTAGGACAATAACCACACATCAATGCTGCATCTCCCATCATATCACCACAATCTTTTACAGCACTACAAGTAGCTCTCTCTTTTATTTTTTTACAAGCACCGGCTTCCATCGACCAGGCATTTAAACCACTATCCGTTTTTGGGCAAGCATTTGTTTTTGGTCCATTTTTATCACCATAACTAAAGGTATTTGTGGTAAAACAATATCCACAATTAACACCATTCAAATCATCGCAACTTTCTAAACTACCACAATCAAATACCTTTCCATCAACTTTTGACGCGTCAATGGTTACTTTCGGAACATATTTATTTAATTTTCCCAAAGCTTGACCAGAACCACCTCTAACTACCTTTTTTGTTTCTTTATCTTTTAATTGATTGTATTTTAGCCATTTGTTTATACCAGGTTTTGTTACTATCATACCTGTTCCTGGCTCTTCTGAACGAATACCATAATAAGATTGTCTTTCACCCATCATATTGAATTGTTTATTTATCGAATTATCCAAACCTTCTTTAACCACTTGAAAATTCATTAAAATATTCTCCTCATGCTTTAATTTATTATATATCATACCTATTAGAAATATTGAAGCTATTAAAGCTAAACTGAATAATATCATATATAATTAATAAATATTATATTATTTTTAGTTAAACTTTACTACAATCTCCACATTTTCCTTTTTTATAGTTTTTGTGGCAGATATTGATAATTCTTCGCGTTTTTTCCTAGTTTGGTTACCTTCATTTTTCTTTTTGTTTTTAGCCGTACTATTTCTTTTATTCATATCATTATTTATTTGTGATGAATTATTTTCTATATAATCTATCACTTTATTTTCTAAAGCCCATCTAAAAAAATTTAATTGTCCCAACGTTGTTTGTATAAAAGTCCCTTCTTTATATGGTAAATTTATTCTATCCCATCTACAAAAAGGATCAAATCTCTTTTTTGAATATGCTTTTAAGCGTAATTTATAGTCTTGATATACTTTAAATCTTTTTTTATTGCCTTGCATATCGTTGAATTGCAGTGTAGTATAAAATTTTTTTGAGTAATTTGTTACAAACCAATCGATTAACCTTAAAGATGTTGGGGATTCCCCATTGATTATAGGTAAAATTCGATCAATATTTTTGTTGTTATTTTTATTATAAAAAGTACACATAGTTTTCATTAATAGTTCGTTTTGTGTAGAATATTTTTGACTCATTATAATAAAATATCTTTCAAATATGTTTAAATAGTTATTTGTTTAAATTACTATCTTTTGGTCGTAAAAAGTTGTCTTGATTTTCTAAATCTTTTATATAATCAGATTTTAAAAATGGGTTTATATTCCTTTGTATAACCCCCTCGCGTTTAGACATTCGCTCACTACATTCAGCTCTTTTATCATTATTCATTTTTATGATTTCTATTTCTATTTCATTTTTTATGTCTTTTTTAAATCTATAACTTTTTTTAAATTCATAATTGTCTTTTTTCCATATCCATACTTTATACGACATATATATCTATTAATATTAGTTAATTTGTCTTTATTTAAAATTTATATAAATTGATTTATACATCATTATTTAATTTATAATAAATGTCAACTTTAGCAATTACAAGTGAATGGAACCCACTGGTATATGGATTTGGTAACAATGAAGATCCTAAAATTATAAAAATTCTATCCAAATTAATATTCGTATGGGAATTAGGATGTTATCCTTTCCAAAGAACTTCGTTTAATGCTTTTAAATTTTTGAAAGAATATCATGACACAATAAATTCTGAATATTTTGAAGAAACGGGAAAACAAATTACATCTTTCAATATTTTGCTTATTAAAGGGTTTTATATATACAAATCAAGAATGTTTGCTATACCAAATAAATCTTTTGAAAAATTTATCAAGAAAGTAAAGGCAATATACAAGATGAAATTATCAAAAAAAAGATACACGAAAAATATATTAGACAGACAAATTTACGGGAAATTTATACACAAATAATATATTTTAACATGAAATAACGTTTTTTTCGTATTATTTTATATACTTAATGTATTATGACAGATCTAATCAAAAATATAATTATAGCAAGCGATTTAATTTATAAAGAAAAAAAAATATATAATGTTGATGAAAAATTAGATTGGAAAACAAGACATTTTTTATTATTAAAAAATAAAGACTATACAATATCGAACATTTTTACAAAATCCCCTACACAAAGTGAACTTACCTTCAGTGTAAATAACGATATAATCATTAAAAACGGTGATACAGTGATACAGACATATATTTTTAATGAAGGGGAATCAATAAAATCAACCAATGAATCTATTTTTAAAAATAAAAATACATCGATAATTAAAATAAAACAAACAAATGAAAATGATATCACGATAAATTTAATCGAAACGGTGTCAAAGAACAACACATTGCTTTATAAAAAAAAAATACCCGAAGATATTATAAAATCTACAGAAATTCATATATTGGATAAAAAATTAGAAGGTATAGATAATATATTTCAAGTAAACAAAATATCATCTCTTGAACGAAAAATAATGAAACAAATTGCATTAAATGAAGAAATGGCAAAAAAACACAAACAAGTTGATACACAAATTAAATATTTATTACAAAGGGATGAATTTAATAATGTGCTAAATATTAAAGCAGATAAAAATACACAATTGAATTTAATAAATAAAAAAACAATTCATGATATTAGTAATATTGCAAATAAAATAAATGATAGTTATTACACACAAGGTCAAATAAACGATACAATATCATTGATAAATATTCGAAATACTAATATAGAAAATAATCTTGAAAATTATAAAAATCAAATAAACGACACTTTTTATACAAAAGAACAAGCTATCATATTAAATAATAATTTAAACACGACGGACGATGAAATAAAAAATGATATCGATATATTTAAAAAAACCGTTCAGTCGAATTATTATACAAAAAAGGCAGCAAAAAATGATATCGATGCATTCAATACAAAAGACAAAAAAACAAACACTGAATTAATAAAAATAAAAGAAACACATTATGGATTATTAACAGGTTTACAAAATAGAACAAATGCATTAGAAACGGACAATTCAAAAATAAAAAACAACATTGATACATTTAAAACAAATGTCGCATCAACATATTATACAAAAAATGAAAATGAAAATAATATGAAAACAATAAACAACAATATCGAAACTAGAAAACTAGAGATTGAAAGTTTAAAAAAATATATTATGAATTCATATTATACTCAAATAGAAATTAATAACAATTTCACTGCTTTATTGGAATCAGACAAAAATATTGAAAAACAAATATCTGACTTCAAAACAGATGTAAAACAAAATTATTATAACAAAAATTCAATAAATGATACATTATCAATAATAAATAAAAAACATTTGAATATAGAAAAAAACATTGAAAATTTAAAAAAAAAAACAGAATCGACATATTATACAAATGACAAAGCTGCTACCATAAATATAAAAGTAGAGAGTCAACACGAAAAATTAAAAAATGATATAGCAACTATGGGAAACGTAGTGAAAACACAACTTAATAAAAAAATAATACAAAACACATCTCAAATTGAAATATTAAATAAAAATAATGAGGGATTGCAAAAAAACATTACAAATTTTAAAAATGAAATAGATAAAAAATATATTACTATTGAAGAATCCAATAAAATAAATAATAAATTTTTAACATTAGATTCGGAATTGGAAATTTTTAAAAATACAGTTGATACGACATATTCTACACAAGAAATCTTTAATAATACCATAAATAAATTAAATTTCGCCTCATCCAAAACATCGAATGATATTGAATCGTTAAAAATATATGTTATGGATAAATATTATACAAAATATACTATTGATGATAAACTTAAATTATTTGAAAGAGTTGAAACCGATATTACATCTGATCTAAACAAATATAAACAAACTGTAAAAGAACAATATTACGACAAAACATCCATAAACAACACGATTGAAATATTAAATAATACCAATGATGATATTCAAAACAAATTAAAAACAATTAAAACTTATAATACGAATACATTTATAAATAAAGACGAATTAAATAATGAACTTGCAAAATTAAATATAAAAAATAATACGTTAAACACCGAATTTAATTCTAAATTTGATGATGTAAAAAAGCAAATTATATTTTATGATGATAAAAATGAAAATGAAAAAAAATTTATTATTGGTAATTCGAATATAAAAAAAACTCTTAATATATCGAGGGGTAATATTACTTTCATACCGTATTCTAATAATATAAAAGATAATACGGGAGGGAATAATAAAATAATTATAAGCACCAATCATTGGCAAAAACAAGGTGATAAAAAATCTAGTTCAATGTTATATTTTACACATATAAAAAAAACAAATCAAGAACAGATAAATACACGTATGGAGTTCAATGCTGAAACAGGTAAATTACATATTAAAGGTGGTGTTAATATAGAAAATAATGGATTAGGAAACATCTCAACAATAAAAAAAGTATCGTTTAAAGATATTAACGGTAAACCCAGTGTTTATTTTGATAGTGGATTTTATATAGGAAATAATACAGTTAATAGAGATGAACCCGTTCTAGGGGGGGATGTTATTATAAAAAATGCAAATAATATTTATAGACCAGTAAAAATTACTGGTGATATATCAATCGATAAAAATGGTGCAACAATATTGGCGGATGATATAATAACTTCTGAACATATTAAAGCAAAACAAATATCCAATAAACATGTTTCTGATAATGAACAAGATAAAATTGCTATAGATAAAACAACTTTGCAATTAGGTCGTGGATTAAAGTGGTTAAATGGAAATACGGTAATTAATTCTGAGGTATCAAATTTACATAATTATCACAACAAAAGAAAAACTTTTTTATGTAAATTCCCTTGTTTTGGAGATTTTTATTCTACAGACCATCCACCATTAATATCAAAAACTGATATAATTTTAAAAGAAATTGGACCGGAGGCAAGACATCAAGAAATGTGGGGAGTAAATGACAATACAGATTATTATATTTTTAGACCTTGGGGAAATGATAAAGCGTTAGAAATATCAAATATATTAGATAAAAAAGATTTCATTGATTTGCAGGAAAAATTCCATACACCAACATTTTTAAATTATAAAAGTTGGTCAATATCATTAGATATAAGTATGAATAAAGACGATATAAGTAGTGATAATAATGAATGGGTGGCATTACTTAATATAAATGGTATAGGTGATGCCGACATTTATTTATTAGATGGGCAAGCATATATATCAGGCGATGAGTCAACAGGTGGTCAAAGATTAGGTGATGCAGGGAAAACAACCATAAATGATAAATATATAGACGTCATAAACCAAAAAGAATGGACCAATATTACTTTTACTTTTAATCATAATAATAATAGTGGAATCACTAGAGCGGTAGAGATTTCATTTTATAGAAATGGTAGATTTATAGATAGTCATACTCCTGATACAGTTGAGACAGATAAATTTAGATTATTGGATAAATTATTATTATTCAATGAACAATCAAACAATCCATTACAAAACGCATATACTGGTTATGGGTGGACAAAAAATATAACCTTATATAAAAAATCTTTATCACAAGATGAAGTATTAAAATTATATGAAGAACCAGAAAAAACAGCCGATGATATTGTAGAAGGGGGTGAAACAGAAATGATAATAAAAAACATTCAACAAATCAATAAATTATCAACAAAGTCTATTAATCAGGAAAAAGAAATAAAGGATATGGACATATTAATTAAAAATTTACAAAATACAATTGTTGAATTAACCGGAGAAATAAATGCTCTGAAAGTTCCTAGTTAAAATAATTTTTTAATTCTTAATTGTTTTGTAAATTTAAATTTTTCATCATTCATTGTGCCTTTTTTTAAATTGCATTCCAAACAACAAACCACAGTATTATCATTGTGATGTCCCAAATCATTATTTATTCTATCTAATGTCCATTGTTTTTTTTCTCTTACGCTATCATACATAAGTAAACACTGGCAACGACAATAATAGCATTTTAATTTTGATATCACTAATTTTTCCATTAAATCATTATATATTATGAATTTATTTGCATTAAAAATTTTTTTTTTTATATCTTGTGATTTATAACTTCTCACTTTTCTCTCCACTTCTTTTTTTACGAACTCTTTTCCTTCGAAATCATTTTCAAGAAATAACTGATTTAATATAGATATTTGATTCTTCTTATTTATTAGATTGTGGTTTTTATTCCATTTATTTGAGACTTCCCTTACTGGTTTCTTGTTATTTAATTTGTCAATGGTTCGTTTATCGGTAAAAAATATCTTTTTCGACATGATATATTATAATAAAATAATATAAACTTAAAGTTTTATTATAATATAAATGGAAAATCAAAAAATAGATGAATGCGTTGAATTAAAAAATATCCAATACCAAACTATGCTATTAAACAATAAAACAAATTTAACACCCAGCGCTTCAATTAATATTTCTAATATCGATTCTTATTTAGATAAAGAACGCGAATCAAATGAAAAAAAACCTTGGAGTAAATTAAGTTCATCCTCAAAATTAAAAAAAATAAAGTCATATATTATTATTTATTCTGAGGAGGAAACATTATCAAAAGACCAACAAGAAAAATTGTTTAATTATTTAAGGAAGCTATTGGAAAGAAAAAAATTACAACGAATAAAAGATGTTGTATATGATATTGAACTTGGAACAATTAAAAATATTCCAGGACTAATATTTAATAAATTAAACAGTAAATTCACTATTAAAAAAAATGAAAAAGGAAGTTCACTTAAAAATTTAGCCCCACCGAAAACAATAAAAAAAAAAAAAAAAAAAAAAAAAAAAAAAAAAGAAAAGGTCAAAAGAAGAAAAACACAGTAAAAACAAGTCTAAAGAAGAAAAACACAGTAAAAATAAAATTAAAAATACGTTGAAAGAAAGAAAACTTAAACCAAAAAAAATAAATAAACCCAAAATAGAAGAAATACAATAATATCGCAAATTTAATTGATACTAGATTTAAGTATAAATTAAATTGATATAAATAATATTACAATATATTATATTAGCTATGTCAACTTATTGGGACGATTTAAAAACATTAACTAATATTATCGATGATATTGAAGTACCCAAAGAAGAATTTGATAAATATGAAGAAGATTTTAAAGAATCAATAATGTATTTTATTGATGATTTTTTGAGGAACAATATAAAAGTATTAAAAGACCCGTGCTTCAATCGAATTTTATATGAACATATATACAATATTATTACAGATTTGTATAAACACCAAGTAAATGATTATGATTTTATCGATAAAGCCTTGACTGAAGGATTGGAATATTATTTTATTTATAACAAACCGCGATCATATCCCAATACGTTCACTAAAGGCAAACCGGATATAAATTTGATTAAAAAAAAAATAAAAGGATATGAAGCTATGGAACAACCGGAACAGCGCACTCCAGCATGGTTTAATTTCAGATGGACGTGTTTAACTGCTAGTTCTATTTGGAAAGCATTGGACAGTGATTCAAATAAAAATCAATTAATACTTTCCAAATGCAAGCCTATTAATCCTAAAAAATACGAAAGTGTTAATACATCATCGGCTATACATAATGGACATCGTTTTGAACCATTATCTACAATGTGGTATGAAGATAGATATAACACTACAATAGGGGAATTTGGTTGTATAAGACACCCTACAATTTCATTTTTAGGCGCGTCTCCCGATGGAATCAACATTGACCCAAAAAGTGATAGGTATGGAAGAGCATTAGAAATCAAAAATCCTGTAAACAGAGAACTTACTGGAATACCTAAAAAAGATTATTGGATACAAATGCAAATGCAAATGGAAGTATGGGATTTAGAAGAATGTGATTTCTTAGAAACTTGTTTTAAATGTTATGATAATGAAGAAGAATTTGATAAAGATGGAGTTTTCAATGAAACAAAAGATGGTAAATTAAAAGGTGTTATTATACAATTCTTTGCCGATGGTGCACCTGTTTACAAATATCCTCCAATAAATTGCGAAAAAAAAGAATTTGATGAATGGTATGATAAAATATTCGATGAAAATACAAATTTAACGTGGACACAAAATATTTATTGGTGGTTAGATTCTTGGTCTTGTGTTTTAGTTCCTCGAAATAAACAATGGTTTAAAGCTGTATTGCCGGATTTTAAAAAGTTATGGGATACCATTTTAAAAGAAAGAGAAAGTGGATATGAACATAGAAAACCTCGTAAAAGAACAAAGAAACAAGTTCCTATAATTGATATGACAGAAGTAAATGAAAACATGAAACTTTTATTTGCCGAATTACCCGATACTCCAAAAGTAGTAAACAATACACCTATTGTAAAAATAAGAACAGAATCATTCAATAATTCGAAATCAAGCCAATGAACACCAAAATCCTACTCTATTTTTACAATTGCCCGGTGCAGCAGGCACATTACACGACGAGGCTACACCTTTGGATGGGGTTGGGTAATCTACAGGGTTTGAAAACCCTTCTAAAAAATTTTTTTTATATCCAGAAAGTACAAATATTATTGCTAAAAATAAACCGCAATAACAAACGGTGTTTAATAATTTAGATTTCATTATATATAAATACAGATTTTATTTATATATAGGTTTCATGTTTAAAATAAAATATTCAAAAACTTAAATATATATTTTATTTAACAACTATTTAAAATATATATCTCATAATAGAATATCATGGATAGTGAAGATTACGTAATCAAAAGAAATGGAGAAAAAGAAATAGTATCATTCGATAAAATTCTTAGAAGAATTAAAAATTTAGGGCGTGAAGCAGGTGGTTTAAATGTAAATTATACCAATCTTTGTGTTAAAATTATAGATAGAATTTACAACAATATTCCAACATCTCAAATCGACGAATTAACATCACAACAATGTGCATCATTAACCACAACACATCCGGATTATGGGACGTTAGCTGGTAGAGTCGTTGTTTCCAATCACCAAAAAAACACTGAATCCGATTACTTAAAGGTTGTATCACAATTGTATGATTTTGTAGATGTTAATGGTAATCATTCACCAATAATTTCTAGAGAATTTTATGATTTTGTAGTAGACAATATAGATATTATAAACAATTGGTTTGATTATTCTCGCGATTTTTTAATTGATTATTTCGGTTTTAAAACATTGGAAAGAGCTTATTTAATGAAGGTCAATGGTCGCATAGTGGAACGACCACAACATATGTGGATGAGAGTTGCTATTGCAATTCATATGGACGACCCAAATTGGGGAGAAAAAATAAGAGAAACATACGATATGATGAGTCAAAAATATTTTACACATGCTACTCCAACTTTATTTAATGCTGGAACAAAACGACAACAAATGAGTTCGTGCTATTTACTTGCTATGAAAGATGATAGTATAGATGGTATTTATGATACCTTAAAACAAACTGCCCTAATTTCGAAATGGGCGGGCGGTATTGGTTTACATATACATAATGTTAGAGCAGATGGAACATTAATTCGTGGAACAAATGGAACTAGTAATGGAATTGTTCCTATGTTAAGAGTCTTTAACAATACAGCTCGCTATGTGGATCAATGCGTATTACCAGAAACATATATATATACTACAGAAGGACCAAAACAAATCCAACATTGTGAATCCAATAAAACAACTATATTTAACAGTAAATCTTATGAATGTATAGAAAATGTATTAGAACATTCTTATAACGGTGAAATATTGTCTATAGAGAGTATGCACTCAATCGAACCATTAAAAATAACAGATGAACATCCAGTTTATTGTATACGTAATCAAAAAAAAACATTAAATTATTCTGTAATTAAAAATCGATTAAATAAAAATATTATAAAACCAGAATGGTGTGATGCAAAAGATTTAACATACGATGACTTACTGATTTTTAAAATTCCAGAATATGAAAAAAATATTGAAAATATTACAAAAGATGACTGTTATATGTATGGCTTAATATTGGGTGATGGCTCTATGAATAATTCTTCCACTAATTGTTATTTATCATTAAATGCTATAACAAAAACACATATATTAGATTTTACTAAAACATATTTAACAAATAAATGTATTCAGTTTTTTATCACTAGAGAAAACAATACAAATCGTATAAGGTGGAATAAAAATTCTATTTTACCTTTTCGTTATAACGATATTTATGATGAAAATCGAGAAAAAAAAATACACCCAAAATGGTTAAATTTACCAATTGATAAAATTAAATTTATTGTTAAAGGTTTAATTGATAGTGATGGATGTAAAGGTAATGAACTAGTGTTTGATACCACATCACGAAATTTATTAGAATCTTTGAGGTATTTATTATTGAGAATGAGTATTCCTACAAGTGGTTATATACGCGACAGAATAGGTGAAAAACATACTTCAAAATATGGCGACGTAATTGAAAATAAACGAATTTCTTATTGTTTACGTATACCAAAAACAGAAATTATTGCCGAACTTTTTAATATTGAATCTGGTAAATTTTTTAAATTTTTTATACACGAAAAATTTATATATTCAAGAATTAAAAATATTACCAAAGAAAATTATAGAGGAACATTATATGATTTACAAATGAAATCAACCCACGATTATATGATACATAATGGTATTGTCCATAATGGCGGAGGGAAGAGAGCTGGTTCATTTGCTATGTATATGGAACCATGGCATGCTGATATTGAATCATTTTTAGATATGAAAAAAAATCATGGAGATGAAGAAAGACGTGCAAGAGATTTATTTTATGCATTATGGATGCCTGACCTATTTATGAAAAGGGTTCAGGAAAATGGTATGTGGACTTTAATGTGTCCTCATAAATGTCCGGGATTAAGTGATGTCTACGGTGAAAAATTTGAAGAATTGTATACTAAATATGAAACAGAAAATCGAGGAAATAAAACAGTAAAAGCAAGAGATATTTGGTTTAAAATTTTAGATAGTCAAATCGAGACAGGAACACCATATATACTGTATAAAGACGCTGCTAATACAAAATCGAATCAGAAAAATCTAGGCACTATAAAGTCTTCCAATTTATGTGTTGCACCGGAAACACTAATTCTGACAGATAAAGGACATATAGAAATTCAAACTTTAAAAAATAAAACCGTAAATGTATGGAATGGTAAAGAATTTAGCGAAACAACAGTTAAACAAACCAGTAATGATTCTGAACTGATTACGGTTGATTTTTCGGACGGTTCTAAATTAACTTGCACTAAATATCATAAATTTTATATTCAAACTAAATATCCAACTTCAAAAATGAAACAGGATGTTATTAAAAGCAAAAATGTAAGTATAGTAGAAGCGCAAAATCTGAAACCAGCTATGAAAATTATTAAATGCGTGTATCCAATTATCGATAATAAAAATGAACTGAAATCAGCATATACTAATGGTATTTTTAGTGCTGATGGAACTTATTCTAACAATACCCATAAAGAACAAAAATGTAATTTCAAATCACTAGAAGGTAAATCATTTTGCAAAAGACATATTGATTATCAAATAAATAATGAAGTTAATGAATATTGTTGTGGAATTTCTTATACAAAAAAAGCGCACATTTCATTATATGGTGAAAAAATTAAATTATTGGAATATTTAGATTATCGTTCTGTTGGTCAAAAAAAAGACAATAAATTAAATGTAACACTGCCCGTAGATTTAAAAGATAAATTTTTCGTTCCCACAAATTATTCATTAAAAAGTAAATTAGATTGGTTTGCAGGATATTGCGATGGGGATGGGTCTATAGTAAAAAATGACAAAAACCAATCACTACAAATTTCGTGTATTCATAAAGATTTTCTTTTAAAAATAAAACTAATGTTGCAAACTTGTGGTATAGCAAGTAAAGTATCCTTAAATATGAATGAAAGATTGTCCAATTTACCCGATGGAAGAGGCGGGATGGCATATTATAAATCAAAAAAATTATGGCGAATATTCGTCGGGTCTAATGATTTACAAAAATTATTAGATTTGGGATTTTCACCAAAACGATTAATTATCAAAAAACACACACCACAAAGAAACGCTACACAATTTGTAAAAATATCTAAAATTACAGAT
>Ga0206131_10001800_pt1 | contig 26854 bp, 19 predicted proteins | sample Helgoland_Spring_FD_148636 | JGI IMG/M metagenome (GOLD analysis project Ga0206131, IMG submission 148636) | Pelagic subsurface seawater microbial communities from Kabeltonne, Helgoland, North Sea - Helgoland_Spring_Bloom_20160517_1 | ecosystem: Environmental > Aquatic > Marine > Epipelagic ...
GTGAACCGGTAGGTGTAAGAAGTTACGGTGCTGAGCTTGCTCGACCATTTTTCGGCCCACGAGGCGCCTATCCAATTCTGAATGTTGAACTTCGAGGTATCATTAGGCCGATCAAACGTCGGTAGTTCGTAAATCCCGCGTCCAGTTTCCATCTGCACGGAAGTGGTTCTGCGGAGGTCCCACTCGAGTGTGCCAGAAAACACAGGTTCACTAAAGCTGTCACCGGCGATGGATTTATCAAGGGTCTTTTCTGCATAGCCGACCCGCAGCTTTGCCCGAACGCGTCTTCCTTTGCTCACGTCGGCGCCTATCATGGCGCTAAAAAGCGTATTGTCCCTGGTGTCGAGCGCGTAGTCGTAGATGTCGTAGCGGGCTTCTGCGACAATTGTCATCTGTCTTTTGATTTGCCAGTCGTATTCACCACCTATGCCACTGCGGGCCAGATCGTAGGCGCTTGCCGGCCGGTCTTCGTAGTCCGTATTCGAGTTCTCTCGAAACACAAAGGCCTTATATCGGGTTCTACTCCTGGGGGTTCCATTCAGATACGTCACGGTGATCCGGTTGCGATCGTAATCCTGTAAGCTAGTGTCAAGCGCAGAGTCAAAATCCTGAATCGGGTCCGTTGTGTTTCTGTCGTGGGTGTTCTGGTAGAGCATCGCCACATTGAGCCGCTGGCCAGGCTTTAGGCGTCTGGCCCAGTTCACGTTCACCAAGTGATCGGTGAGACTTCGATCGTCATCAACGAAATATTTTGCTTTGCCGTAGTCGTATTGGGCTTTCAGTTCCCATTTACGTCGTCTAGTTTCGTAAAGAAAGGTGGGGTTTATGCTCGCTAATACGGTTGAGTAATCAGTGTCGGTTCGGTTTCCAGTGGCGTCAAGCGAATCGTCTTTCTCGCGGATGTCGTCATACCTGACGCTGGAACGGATGCTGGGAACAAATTTGGTAATATTATTGGCGATCGATTTTGCACCCGCTAACATTTTTTCGGAGATCGTGGTTTTCGCGGCGGGACGCCCTTCAATGACTGGCTTAGCTTGATTAAGCGGTGGCAGGGTTTTATATTTTTCCTCCATCTGAGCTTGTTGTTCGTCATCGATGCCTGGGTTCACGTCGTTAACGGCCAGATAGCCGGAAACCTTCGGTGCAGAGGAGTCGGCTTGAACGAAGGCCCCTTCATTGCTCTGCAGGGAAGGGCTCTGCAGGGAAGCGCTCTGCAGTTCATTTTTTGCGCCGGGCAAGGTGCTGGCATAGGTATTTGTTATGCCGACAGCGACCGCAACTGTCAGTGCGAACAGTAATGGACCCGCTCCGGACAGCTTTCGTGGTGCTTCCGAGTTGGCCGCCCATTGGTGAATCAACTTTCTCAATCGATGTAGGTTCCTATTGTTTATGCGCTGTTAGGTTTAGCCACTAGCCCCGCTAAGGGTTCAGCAGCATCACAGAAAATCACAAAAAGTTACATAAAGTTACAAAAAGCCACCAAAGGATCAGATCAGTTAAGAAATATGGAGCTATCAAGTGAGGCAATGTTAACGAAGCGGAGCCAAAAAGGTAAGGTTTTTTGGCGTAATGATTATGATTGTTGCTTGACCGGGTTCAGGTTTTTACCACAGGAGGGTAAGGGGGCCCGTCACGTGGTGTTTGCATAGCGTTTCTTCATCAGCTGCTTTGATCAGATAGACGAGCGTTTGTCCTCAAAGTAAATCAACGGGGGCGCTCTTTCCAGGTCGTGGGTGCTTTGCCGTGCCCGGGCAGGAAAAATCCTTTGCTGAGACGTCCCCCCCAATAGAACGTTAGGCTGGTCTCAAGTCGGGTAGCTGGTATGCCTGTTCTTCGAGTTGCGCCCTGATCGTTTTCTTGTCGATTTTACCGGTAGAGGTTAGCGGTATCTGGTCGACAAAGATCACATCATCGGGGAGTTGCCATTTCGCGAAAATTTCGGCGCAGTGTTCAAGAATCAACTCTCTTGTGATGTTGGATCCATTGGTAAGGATCACTAAAGCAACAGGCCTTTCATCCCACTTAGGATGTTGTTGTGCAACGACCGCAGCTTGCACCACATCGTCTAGCGCAACGATATGGTTTTCAAGGTCGACTGAAGAGATCCATTCCCCTCCGGACTTGATCAGGTCCTTAGAGCGATCAGCGATGATAAGGTATTCTTCTGGGTCAATTTTTGCGACGTCACCCGTAACCAGCCAACCGTCATGAAACTTCTCTGGCTGGGGGTCATTGTAATACTCTGCACAAATCCAGGGTCCTCGAATGAGGAGTTCACCGACAGAGTCTCCGTCGTGAGGGACTGCGGCCCAATTTTCGTCAACAATTTCGATCTCGAGTCCCGGCATGGTGAGTCCGGCCTTTGCGATATTGTCAAACTGCTGCTCTTCCGTCAGGTTGAGATGAGACCGTTTGGCCACCTTACGGCTGAGCGTTCCTAGTGGATTGGTTTCTGTCATTCCCCAGCCCTGGATCATTTCCACATTCAGCTCTTCAAAGTACCAACGCATCAGCGAGACGGGTGGTGCGCTTCCGCCGCAAGTCAGTCGGGATAGCTTTCCGAGATCATACTTCTTGGGGTTCTCTTCCAGCAGGTTTCTGATGCCCTGCCAAATGGTGGGTACGCCCGCGGATATAGTGACCTCTTCTTGTGCCATTAATGTCACCAGCCTTTCAGCATCCATGAACCGGTGGGGCAGGACTTGTTTACAGCCCAGCATTGACGCCGTAAAGGGCAGGCCCCACCCCATAGCGTGAAACATGGGGACAATACCGCAGACCGAGTCCAGCGCTGACAGCCCCATTGAGTCAGTCATTGCCTGGGTAACGGTGTGCAAGTAGGTGGATCGATTGGTATACATCACACCCTTCGGTTTGCCGGTGGTGCCGCTGGTGTAGCACAGGCCCATGGGCGCGTTTTCATCAATCACTGGCCATTCAAAATCGGTAGGTTGGTTATCGATGAACGCTTCGTAGTCCACCTGATTTGGAAAGCCTGACGCGCCACCCTCGCCGTGTCGGGATATGACAAGCAGTTCAACGGTTGGGATCCTGTCCAGGATTGGCTCAAGAAGTGGTAAAAGGTCTTCGTCAGCGAATATCACTCGGTCAGCCGCGTGATTAATAATGTATTCCAGATCAAAAGAGCTTAGGCGGATATTCAGCGTGTGCAGAACACAGCCCATAGACGGGACGGCCTGATACAACTCCAAGTGGCGGTAGTTGTTCCACATGAAGCTTGCGACGCGATCTCCCGGTTTAACGCCATGGTTCGACAATGCATTGGCCAGTTGCCTGGATCTGGTGGCCGTCGCTTCTAGCGTCTGGCGATGCGTACCGTCTGCAAGAAGAGTGACAATTTCGACGTTCGGGTCAAGCTTCGCGCCGCGTCCAAGGATCCGGGACATAAGGAGAGGGGTTTGTTGCATTGTCATGGGGTCATTTCCCTAGGGTTTTCGAGAAATCGGCTAGGATAACGGATTTAGTCTGTGAAGCAAGCAAGGGCTTGCACGGTTGATGGGGCGCTGGCCAAGCCTAACCTGAGTTTGTGGTTGCCGTATGTGACTTATGGTGAAGCCAACTCTCTGTCGTGAAAAGCAGGAGGGCAACCCAGATACAACAAAATGTCACAAGACGATCAATGCCGAATTCCTCGTTGTAAATGAGTACGGCGATGATCAGCGAGATGATCGGAGCGATATACTGGAACATTCCCATAACAGTGAGGGGGAGTCGGGTAACTGCGGCGGCGAAACACAGCAGTGGAAACGAAGTGATGAATCCCGCCAGCATGAGCAGTAAATCAATTTCTATGTCATTGCCGAATACCAGTGTCTGTTTACAGGCCATCCAGAGGATGTAGGCGAGTGCAAACGGTGCGACGATCATTGTTTCGATGGCGAGTCCTGCGACAGCGTGAAGCCCAAGGTTTTTGCGAAACAAGCCATAGAAACCGAAACTGAATGCCAGCGCCAATGCTAGCCAGGGTGTGCGTCCGAATAGAATTAGTTGGATAGCAATGCCCGTCCCGGCAATGGCTATTGCGATCCATTGGATCGGTCTTAAACGTTCTTTTAAAAAAACCACGGCCAGTAAAACGCTTACCAACGGGTTAATAAAGTAGCCAAGGCTGGCCTCCGTGATGTTTTGGTTAACGACTGCATAAATAAACACAAGCCAGTTGACCGACAGTAGCATGGCCGTCAGGAACAGCTTTGGGAGGGTCCCTAACGGAACCTTTAGTTCCTTTAAATCACCGGTGTACATCAGAATACAGATCAGCAACACCAGCGCCCAGACAACCCTGTGTGCCAGTATTTCCCCGGGGGAAACATGATCTATCCATTTGAAGTAAATAGGGGCGACGCCCCAGAAAATAAAGGCGGTGAGCGCGAAATAGACTCCTTGGGTCTTTCTTTCGTTACTCATCATGCGTTACTCATCATGAAAAATATCTTGCGTATTTAGTGAGTCCACATTAGGCCGCGGTTTAGCCAACTTCAAGGTTCGTTTTGATTCAACAAATGGTTGCTGTTGAGACAATTACCAGTGGGATAATTACCAGCGAGACAAGTGCACCTGTGTGCGGTTTTGGTTGGTATCCGAATTGCAGCGGACCGTGAGTTCGTCAACAAAAGTCTATGTTTCTGGTGTTTTGACCGAGGTGCTGGCCCCGGCTAGGCTTGATCGATGATGACCAGCGTGCCGGTTGCGCGAACCATCATCATGCCGTTGGCCTGGCCAAAGCTTTGGTCGTCAATATTGACCCCAGTGACGGCATTAGCGCCGAGTTCCTCCGCCGACGATTCCACGCACAGTAGCCAACATATTTCTGAACAGGCTGGGGCTTAAAATTGTTTCGCCGCTGACTACGCGAAGATAACTGACGACATTGGCTTCTTCTGTGAAAGGGGTCGTATGAAAGGGGTCGTATGAAAGGGGTCGTTGTCATTATCATTGGTGTTCTTTATGAAAGGGCGTAGAAAAAATTGGGTGGAAATGATGAGCGGGTAGTAAATGACACTAGGGCCGAACAATAAGAATCTCACCCGAGGCATTGACCGGTCGCTTCATGAACTTTTCCAGTAGTTCGACATTTTCGAATTTTTTGTCGCATTTTACGGCCAGTTCGCTAAACGGGGGGCGACAAGGATCAGAGACGATTATTTGCTTCACCCCCGCTTTCCGTGCACGGCCCATCAAGTTGTAAAGCTCGTGGCCCATCTCATCCCAGAAACATATGTCGGCACCCATCACTACGTCAAAATTACTCAGGTAATTGACCGTAAGCTGCTTAAATGTTTTTTTCTCTCCGGACATTTTTAGTCTGTTTATTTCGGCGTGTACGTCCAGGTAGGGTAAGACGTTCTCGTCTGCATCAATGCCGTGCACCTTGTTGCCAAACCGTTTGGCACAGTAAAGGCCCAGTAAACCCCAACCACACCCGATTTCCAGTACTCGGGAACGTTTCGGTAGTGGATTCTTCTTCAGGTAATCCATGATCAGATAGCTAGAGTTCCAAAATTTGTTACCGTGAATCTTGGCGACTTTTCCATCACGCTTTAGTTGTCTGATACGGGGGTGATTCGCATTCAGGATCTTCAGGCCAAAAGCCTGACGATGCGTCTTGGTTACCATAGGTGTACTTTTAGGGCTTTTAAAAGTGGCCAGTCTATCAGCCAGGTCAGACTTCACAGAACTTTCTGTGGGGTAAACGCATCCCTACCGTCCTGGTAGTTAAAAAAGCCTTGTTCAGCATTTCGATTGATGAGATGCCTTTCGTACATGGGATGGTGAAGGCTTCTGACTTCGTGTTCAATGTCGAATAGCGCTGTTCCATTGTTTGGGTCAACAATGGTCTGAAAACGGTACTGGTTCTGGTCTGACTCCTCCGTGATCAGGTTATTGTCCTTCAGGTAGCGGTGTGGTCCTGAAAAGTTTGCGACGTAGACTGCAATGTGATGTCCATCATAAAAAGCAGTGGGTTTGCGCGTTTCCTTAAATCGAATGAATTGTTCCTTGCCGATGAGTACCTCACACTGTTTTTTTGTCTTGTTGAGGTTGGTACGGCACCCCATGACCTGCTCGTAGAATCTGCTGATGCCGGGCGCGGCGTCAGCGGGTACGTGGAGTTCGATGTAGGGAATCCCCAGTTGTGATTTGCCGAAGCTACCGGGGGAAAAACAACGGATGTGATTGCCCCAGGGGCAGGTGATGTCTAGATGGTTTTTTCGTTCGGTAAAGGTGAATTGAGTACCTTTTAGCCTTTTGCCTATTTTTTGCAGCCGCACCAGAAGTGATTTCAGGTCTGGTACTACAACACCTACATGGCCTCGAAGGACCTGGGCGTCTGCAGTAGGCAGATGAAACTGTTGGCGTCCGACGTTGACCCAAACGTTGGACGGGCCGAAGTCCATGTAAGGGTCTCGCGTGAAACCAAGTACATTGACATAGAAAAGCGTCGCCAGTGGCTGGTCCGGCACGGTGACATTGACATGTTCCATGGCCAAAATGTTTCCGACGTCCACCGTCGCTCGATTAAAGTTAACTTTGTTCATGTTTTTCTCCGGTGCCAGGTAGCGACTGCTAAAATGAACTAAATTTAGAGCATCTGTCAAAACTTATTTAGAAGAATTAGACGTCCAGGAGAAATCTATGAAGGTTCAATCAGCACGGTTTTTGATGTTGGGGGTTGCTGTTTTGGCGACGGGCGTTGCGACCGCGTCACAGTTTGAGTTCGGGGTGGAAGATCGAACTCGTCTGGCGTTGACCGTTTATAACTCAAATCTTGCCGTGGTTAGGGATCAGCGAGAAGTGGTGCTTCCAACAGGGCCGATCGAGCTGGAATTCACCGAGGTTGCGCAGACAATTCTGCCGCCCACCGTTTCAATAAGCTCTGCTGCTACCGGGGGATTTTTTGCCCATCAACAGAACTATCGCTTTGACCTGATGAATCCGAACTCCCTGCTGGAACGGTTTGTTGGAAGCAACGTAAAATACAGCAAATTCCTGCTCCAGGAAAAGGGCTACGAAAAAGTATTACGGGAAGGCATTCTGCTTTCGATCGATCCCGAAATTGTAAAGTTCGGTGATGTTATAGAAATTGAACCGGAGGGGACAATCTCCTTGCCATACATCCCGGACGACCTTAGCACTTCGCCGACACTCGTTTTTAAAGGTGAAAACCAAAAACCCGGCAAGCAGGAACTCACGGTTCGCTATCATGCGGCCGGCGTTGGCTGGGAGGCGGATTATGCGTTGACGCTGGAGAAACAAGCAAGCCTGAGTGGCTGGGTCACCATTCGAAACCAGAGCAGTTCGGATTTCGCCGTGGATGAACTTTTGCTTGTCGCGGGTGACGTTAATCAAACTCCGAGCAGACCAAAAATGATGCCGGAAATGCAGCGCATGAGCTCAACAGCCAGTTTTGACGCTGTCAGCCCAGTGTTATCCAATCCCGGTGACTATCACGCTTATCAATTTCCCGGTGAGGTCAAACTCTTGAAAAACGATATTACCCAGCTGAAACTGATTTCAGAGGAGGGTATTAAGTATGAGAAATCATATCGCCTTGCTTCCGTTGCACAACAGTACGGCAATCAGGCTGCCCAGGAGTCGTCCCCGGCTGTCTGGATAACCATGGGGGGCCCAGGTGAAAATGGCCTGAAGAAACCCTTGCCCGCAGGGAATATTCGGGTCTATGAGCGACTTCGCGCAAGCGAATCTAACATTGGAGAGGCTAACATTGGAGAGGCTTTTATAGGAGAGGCTTTTATAGGAGAAGCTTTTATAGGAGAAGCTAGGCTAGGTCATACCGCCGTTGGTCAAAAAGTCGATATTTTGGTCGGGCGCGCGTTTGATGTCTCAGCAAATCGAATTCAGACATCCTTTCAACGTCTTGGGGAAAGAGAAGCCAAAGCTGGTTACAGGATAAAAGTGAGAAATGACAAACTGGAATCGATTGTCGTTAGTCTAGAAGAACAGCTGACAGGTGACTGGAGGATTGTCAGTGAGAGTCAGGAAGGCATCAAGCGAGACAGCATGACTTACGTCTTTGAGCTGCAAGTGCCTGCGAAAGGTAGCGCCGAACTGGAGTATTCCGCGCGATTTAGGTGGTAGGGGATCAAAAAGCTCGAAAGTCATTAAGGCCAACAAAGGTCCCGCCGTTTCTCTCACACAGCGTTCTCATCAGGATCGAAAATTTTATGCCCGTTTCCTGATATCTGGGTGGGTTGGCGAATTGAACCGGAAAACCTACGCCATGAATTCTTACCAACCGATTTCCTTTTGAATCCGTGCGATTGATTCGATCGACGACATCAACAACCCGCTGGATTGATCGCCCGCTGAATTCATCGCCAAAAACATACAGGCTGATCTTTCTCCCGGGTTTGTAGTAGGTGCTAATGGCTTTCGTTATTCCTTCGACCGGAGATGAATTTGAGAAGACGTTCCAAGAACGTAGCCTATCGACAATGGCGCGACGACGGGCATCTGTATCCGGAATCCATGCGCCGGCGTACTGGCTAAACATGTAGTTACCCATGTCGTTCATGACCTGTATACCCTTTAGGCGGGGGTAGACAGCCAGTGTTTCTTCCACCTTCTGCAGCACAAGTGGCCAAGCGTAGTTGTACATGCTGCCAGAGGTATCAATGATGAAAATGACATACTCGCTGTCAACGGGAATACCGCCAATTTTGTCTTCATCTGCCGCGCGTCGATAGTCTGCCAGTAACTTTGCCATTTCATCCGTCAGTGATTGTTTCGCCTTTGCGAGTTTGCCCTCGACGAGTGTTGATACCTTTGTCTTATCGAGCGTTTTTTCATGGGTGGATTTGAGCGCGGACAGTTCGGCGTTCAGCTTCAGTAATCTGACTATCTCTTCGGATTGCTGGTCTTCCTTTCGAATCATCTTGCGGTTGATGTCTTTGGCTTCACCTCGCAGGTCAAAAAGTTCCTCTTGAAGTGCGGCCAGGTAGCCTTCTAAATTTGCAACGGTATCTTCAATGACAACCGGTTCGAATACTTTAGTCAGGACCAGCAAAAGGATGATCGCACCGAAACCGCAACTGATCACGTCCAGGAACGAAAGGCTTATGCCTTCAATCTCTCGTCTGTTCCTCATGTCATCTCGTCCAATTCATCTCGTCTAATGCTTATCGTCTAAGCCATTGTATCCAAAGCTTTCGTTTAAAACGTCTTATGACGGCTAAGGCCAATCCTCGGCTGGAGCAAGAAATGAACCGCCGGTGATCTGCGCGAGACGCCAATAAGAAGGTGCCGCCATGGGGTCTCCTTCCATGGGAAAAAGGATGACGTTTACCGGGCTCTCATTAGGGAGCAGATTGAGGGCGCTGGTAAACAGCTCAACCCGCCCCCTGTTGTTAATCGTCGATTTCCTGGATGGCTCGATGCCCATGGTGGGAAGGCTGTCGATAATCAGAAAAATGTTGTCAGGCTTTGGTTCCATTTGCGCTGCCAGCGCGAAGGCATTGTGCAAAGAGGTGCCTCCCTGGGGAATGGTTGTTTTTATGCCCTCTATAGCGCCATCCATGTCGGCTCTTTCAGTGGCCTTTAACCAGGAGCCTTCAGTGCCCGGTATTGCAGGTTTTGCCTCAGCGTTAAAGGTTACTAGCTGAAAATTTGCATCCTTGGGCATATTGGCAGTGATCCACTCCACAGTCTGTATTGCGCGTTGCCACTTTTTGGAGGCAAGCTTTTGCTCATCTGCCATGTTCCTGCGCCTGATGATGTTGACGATGGTTTTGTCGAGCATGCTGGCGGATGAATCAAGAAGGATAAGAATGTGTCGTCCGCCGACCTTCATGCCAGTGAGATACTGACGGTCGCCTTCCCCCACTACTGAACGTAGCGCGCTGCCGGCTGTTTCGTCCGCTGCAATGCTGCCTTCCATATTGGCGGCTTGCTCGTCAAGTTCCTTAAGTTCTGATTTGAGCGCTTCGATGCTTTTGTCCTGGCTGGCGCCGGCCTGTTGTAGATTGGCTAGCTCTGATTCGAGTTGCCTGATGGTGTTGATCACTTCGATGGCCAGTTGTTCCGTGGTGACAACCTCGTCTTTCTGCGCTTCTGCTGTGTTCCGCAGGATAATCAGATTTTCAGTCTCTTCTTTGACTTCTATCTCGAATTTTTTAACCTCTGCCAGTAGCTGGGCGTTAAGCTTCTGACTGGTAGTCACCGTTGCATGATTGATAATGATGTAGATCAGAATCACCGCCCCGAATCCACAGGACATAATGTCCAGGAAGGAAAGGCTGAATATGTTGGTGTCCCGTTTCCTAGCCATCTTGTAGAACCGAAATCAACGTTAACTGATCCCCGGCCAGTTCAATTTTATCTCCAGGTTTTAGCGGTTTGTCTGGATCTACCGTAGCACCGTTGATCTTTACCGTGTCACTAGTGCTGCAGTCGATCATTATTTGGTTGTTTCTGGCGTAAAGCGTGAAAGCAGGATCATTGCTGGTTCTGAGCCCTGCAGAGAGGTCTGCATCGATGGGCAGCGCCTTGCCGATCGCCGTTGCCTGATGACGCCATAATATGTGCGTTGCTTTGGCGCTGCCGGTTTCCTGTTTGGGTGGCGTCGCCACTTCACCGGCACTCAATTGGACAACGTGGCTGATGGTGTCTCCATCACCGATGATCCTGGCATTGTGGATTGCGGCAGAGTCATTTGCCTTTTCCTCTGATAGATCAGTGATCTCCAGGTTTGCAACGAGTTGAAGCGATTCTTTGAGCCCTGGAAAACCCTGAAGGCGGTGGGACAGGAGCAGGCTGGCTGGCTCGTTTGGGGCTATTTCGCTGCGGACGGCTTGAACAATTTGCGGGTAGAGCGGCGTGCACGCCTTTAGAAGGCTCTCCTGCGAAATTGCCACGGTATGTTCTGAGTCTGCCGTCTTAAGGCTAAATGAATGCGTGTTGCTGTCTTGCAGGTTTCTGACCCAGCCGGGTAGCAAATTGAATAGCTGTTGTTCGGTATCGGCATTGTGCATCGGATCAAATCGGGTAGTCTGGATAAACTGGCTGGCAATGATGTTCGCCCAACGATCAAAGAGGGTGGATAATCCCGTTTCCAGAATGGTTGCTACATTTTTTCTTGCCAGGATGCCCTGATTGCTGATCTTTGTGAGTGTGAATGAATGCAGGTGTACGTCAAGGTGAATAATATTGGAACGCAGGGGTAGATCAGTGGCTGCGACGACGGATTGGTCAACGACGCCTTTTACCGGCATCCCGCATTCTCGAGCAATGCCTAGTAGCAGACCAAGGTCGCTATTGAGGTAGTAGCCTGGGACGATCAGAATGACATTGTCCACTGCTTTGCTGACGGGAAGCCAAAGGTCTTCCAGGTGAGCAAAGGCGATGTCGGCGTGGTGTCGCACTTGCTCTGTGCTGTTAGGCAGGGAGTTGGTGTTTAATTGGCTCCAGAAACGATTGTTTGTCCAGCGCGGAAGCAGTTTTACCTTCTCACGGGCTTCTTCTCCAGTCATCAGGCTACTGTTATTGAGCACGGCGATACCTGGGCTGGTTCGAATCAGTTCGCGGTCAACGGTAAGCTGAATCCCAGCGTCATTGATATTAAATACGGCAATGCTCAAGTTCGACTCCGATCAGGTCTGTAGGTGGCGAACAAGGCGCACGTCACAATATTCTTCTGCGTCGAGTGCCAGTCGCTCCTGGGCTAATTGCAGCTGGTGCAAAAGAAACATGATCAAAATGCTGATCAACAAGGCGACGAAAGTAGAATTGAAGGCAACGCCAAGTGATTGGGTGACGCCCGTAATATCCCCTTCGACGGCCTTGTGAGCTTGCCCAAGTGCTTGGCCAATGCCGCGCACTGTGCCAAGAAACCCGATAGATGGGATAGCCCAGGCGATATAGCGAATCATTGAAAGTTCTGAATCGAGGCGCTCGGATTCGGAATCGCAGATAGCCCTGACCGCATGCGAGACATCCTGAATGTTTCGGGTAGATCTGAATCGATGCAGGGCTGTGAGCAGGGTGCGCGGTAAGAGATACCCATGCTGTTCCTCAGGTAGCGCCTGAATTGGCCTGGAGTATTCGCGCGTATCTTCGGGCAGGATGCTGGTTCCTCTGTTAAGCGGTATCAGGTCGAGTTGCAGAATGCTTTTTTCCCTGGCTGTTTGAACCGCCTTGTAACCCATTAGGGACATGGCCCAAAGCATGAGAATCAAACAGGCTTCCTGTTCAAAATCCCTGATGACGACATAGGCGGACCTTTCAGGGGCATAGTTAGGGTTGGCATTCAACTGGATAGCCTGGTTTTCAAGTGCCAAGGCGGCGTTTGGCCGAACGATCGAAACGTAGATGGCATGCACCAGAATGATGGCGATGATCAGCGAAAAAAGCTGGTAGATAAATTCAATTGGTAATTTTTTGTTCATGGCATTCCTTAAAAAATACGCTTAATACCTAAATATCCACTGGAAATGTTACTGCGTTGTCGGCGCTGATTTCTTCGCTGGGTTGAAAGTTTTTGAATGCATCTCCGATATCTCGCGCTCGAAGGTTACCACTTTGTGGAGTTGGTTTAGCTGGACGGTCAGATGTTTGTTCCTCAGACTGGTCGGTAGGTTCGATGCGATTATCCGGGATTGAATCAATCTGACCCAAGTCTTCAGAAACAGGGGCAGGTTCCTGCTGATCTTCAGCAGCATTCAACGACAGGGCAAATGACAGGGTCAATAAAGCTGCGAGTGTCATGGTGAAAAACATCGTGTTGCTGGTCATTCAACGAACCTGGCGATGCGGAATCCAACATCCGGTCTTGGATCTGATCCGTAGTCTCTGAAGGTCCAGCGGAGTTCGCTGAACCGGCCATGTGTGTAATTTGAACCTCGGATAACGTAATAATCCCCTTGGGTCGGTCCTAGCGGATCTACCAGGGTTTTCCTGTGTAGTTCGACCGAGTAGTAGTCGCTTATCCATTCCGAGACATTGCCTGCAAGATCAAAGATGCCCAGTTCATTAGGGGCGTAGGTGCCAGAGGGCGCAGGTCCTCGAAAGTTATCGTTATAACCCTTGATGCTGTAAGGCACCATACTGGCGGCAGAAATATCCGCGTAGTTACCCGATCCGGCAGTAGGTGGCATAGTGTCGCCCCAGGGGAATCTGGTGGGTTGTTTCCCTGCAGCGTAACGCGCCGTCCATGCCCACTCTGCTTCAGTGGGAAGACGGTATCCGATGGTCACTGGGGACCTTAGCCGCCATTGGCCATCTTTCAGTGCATAGGCAACGGGCAGGCTATCTTTTTCACTGAGCCAATTGCAGAAGCGGATAGCGTCTTCCCATGAGACATTGACGACAGGTCTGTCTTCCTCGCTAAGCAGTGCCCGTCCCAACAACCCTGAATCGTGACCGGGATCAAATTGTTTGAATGCGTTATTGCTGATCTCCTGTTCACCAAGGTAGAAGGACCTTGTCAGTGACACATTTTTTTCTATTTCGTTTGATCTTCTGCCTGGTTCCCGGCGGCCCGCACCCATACTAAAGGTTTCGGGGATAATGAACCTGAGCGTTCCACCGACGGACGTTTTGATTTGTTGAGGAATAGATGAAACCCTGGCTGCCTCTTCGGTTAGCATGACGATGTTCAGTTGTTGGGGTAATCCTTGTTGCGGAATGACTTTTGTCTCATAGCTCGCATATCCGTCCAATTCGATGCGCAGGTCGTGAGCGCGTGCATTGAGTTCCAGCGTCTGATTCGCGTCACCCAGAGGGCGGTTGTCCACAAATAGCGACGCCCCGGGTGGTGTCACGGTGAGTTTTATCAGACCTACAATTGGTTTCAGGGAAAGATTAAGGCTGAGGTCCTGATCGGGGCTCACCGACAATGACCGTGTTTGGTTTTGGTAACCGGCTCGTGTTGCAACCAGTTGGTAGTTTTCGGCCGGCGCGAGCACGACTGAAAGAGGGGTCTGGCCGTAGTATTGACCTGAAATAGTCACATTGACCCCAGCGGGAGTGCTGACAATGTTCAGCATGCCGTCAGCTTTTTCCAATATCACTCGGTCCAACTCCCGGTGCTCCTGAGCCACCACTGCCAGTAACGATTCGAACACTTTATATCCGGTCTTTCTCAGCTGTAAGATCCGCTCACCTTTGATCACTTCCAGGACCGCAGGTGTCGTTCCAACTAACTGGTCATCGACATATATTTCAGTGTCATCTGGCGTGGAGTTGATTGAAATATTTGCCCACGCCGGCATTAGCGAGACCTGCTCGGACTGAAACTGCCTTTTACCGGCAACGGTGATCACTTTTTGGGCAGGAAGGTATCGTGGATGGTTAACAAAGATGACCCTTGAGCCCGCATCCACTTCGTTGATCGTAAGGGTGGTTTCGCCCACTAACACCTGATCAACAAAAACCTCAGCACCGGTAACTTGTGCTTCCTCATGCAGGGCGATGATTTCGACGATGCCCGGTAGTTTCCTGAGAGAGAAGCTGAAGTCCTGGTCGGGTTCTTCAGTCAGGTTGATCGTGTCGGTAAGTGGGTAGTAGCCATCTGCCTCCGCGTAGATGTCATACTCACCCCGTAGCATTAAAAATCTCTCACCGAGTTGATAGGTTGGGTACCCGCTTAAAATCGTAAACGTTGTTTCTGCCGGGTCAAATTCGAACTTTACCGCCCTTGCATTGAACATGAACAACACGATGATAAGCAGCCCTGCAAACAGAGTCAGGACTGAAATCTTTGCCGGGCTTGGCTGGAATAGTGGTCTTTTTCCAGGAGCGCTGGGCCTGGAAAAGTCAGAGGGTTCTATAATCGTATTGTCGGATTCCCCCATTATCTGATTCTCTCTTTGCTGGCGATTTCCAGTATAGGTGGCGGTTTTCCGGCCAGTACCACGACGTCTTCGCGAACATCACGATACCCCAGTCGTTGGCCTACCACCGTGTAGCGTCCCGGTATGAGGTATACCTTCTTGCTGGTAATTTCCCCCAGGGCTGCGTGCCTACGAACAATAACGTCCGTCTTGCCATCGGAATTAATGGTGACGGGGATTTCAATTCTCGCGGTGGAAATAAGCCGCGCAAGGATATCGATATGATTCAGCAATTGGTCCGTCTTTGGCTGAGCTCTGGAGGCCAGCCTGAGGGTCGCTGACGCTTCAGCAAGCCCAGGGTCACTCTGTAACAACGTTGGGTCACTCAGGAATTCTTGCAACTTTTGCTTTAGCGCCAGGCGCGACTTCGCGTAGACCAGCCCATTCACTGCAAATTCCAGCGAATCAGCGATTGAAAGAGCGGCTTCATACTCCCTTATTGCACCAGGCCAGTTTTCCGACGCGATGTGTTCAACGGCTTTTTTCTGGTGTCCAAGAATAATTTCGTTGCGTTCGGATTGCTCTATCTGCAGAAATCCATCGTCCGGCTCACTGGAATTAGGTAGGATATTTTTCGCCCGCGTGAAACCTTCGCGAGCTGCTCCAAAGTTATTATTAGAAATTGCCAGAAAGCCCTCTGACATGGCAATTTGAAAGTTTCGTTTTTGAATGGCGCCTTGAACCCGGGACATGCCTTTTTTGGCCGGTTGCCATTCGCTATCGATGTTGCTGGCTATTTTAAACGCTTTTTTTGCGTCATTTAACTCACCGTTACGCTCGAACACTTGACCTTGACGAACCAGTTCCTGAACCTCTCCCAGCGTTTCAGCGCGGCCCAGCTTGTATCGTAAATCCTCATTGTCACGATCTATTGCCACGGCTATCGTGAAAGAAGTGAGCGCGGCTTCAACATCGCCTTTAAGCAGGGCGGCGTCTCCCCAGGCCGTGTGTTTTTGCAGTTCACTGGTGGCGCGGGATTGAAGCTGGCTCAGACTAGCGGACACGGCTTTATAATGGTCTAACGCGGATTGAAACTGTTTTTCGCGGTATAGATTATCTGCAGCATCCAGATCTGCGCCAATGTCCCCGTATTCAATGGGGCCCCAGAAAATCACGCCGGTATCCTCCAGTTCGAGTTGTTGCCGCAGGATACCTCGTGTGAGTTTTTCTCCCTGTTCCTGAAACATTTCAAGCCTTGCTGTCTCGAGTGGGGTAACAACAGGTTGTGTCTCTGGTATTGCGGTCGCTTCGTTGGCGGTCACCGCCGTGGCGCTGTTTTGTGAGGGTGTGTCCCCGGTTGGCGTATTCGTGGGCAAAAAAGCAAACAGTAAACCGGCAAAAAAGAGCAAAGAGGCGCCCGCGATTAGCACCCGTTGCAGGGGTATGGCCTGATCCTGGCGTTTACCGATAAGGTCAGGGGTGGTGGCAGTCGTCGCTTCCTGGACGGCGGCTGATCTTCGTGAAAAAGCGACGGAGTCTATTGTCGTTGAGCTACCTTCGAAATGATTCCCCAGTGATTCGCGCAACTCAAGAAGCGTGGTGGGGCGTTCAAACGGGGATTCGCTCAGCATAGCGCGAAGCTGTCGTTCAAGATGTGTATCGAGAGGCAAGTCGAGTTCTACGCCTTTTTCCCAGCGTTTGCCGGTGAGTACTCGAAATAACAGACAACCCAGCGAATAGATATCGTCATCAGTCCCCGGATCCCTGCCAGCCAAAACTTGCGGACTTAAATAGGCTTGCTCATCAGCAGGCTCGGTAGCGAAAGGCATCGCGAATCCAGTGATGTGGACGCCCCCCGATGTGTTGACCAGAATGTTCCCAGGGCACAATGTACCGTGCGTGATGCCAAGATGATGAGCATAGGTCAGAGCCCCCAATATTTGCTGGAGCAGGGGCCAGATGCCTGAGTCGTCAACGTTAAGAATTTGGCTATCCGTCAGATAGGGTTCGACCAGATATTGAATCCCGTCGTCGATGTCTGCTTCGACGATAAGGGAAATATTTTGGTGTACGAGGCCCCTCAGCAGGCTTACGCGTTTATTGACGGAGGACCAAGTATCGTCATCCAAGGGCGTTGTCATAAACCTGATCAATACCCGATCGCCAGTTTGGTTGTGCGTCGCAATCCAGGATTCAACAGAAGATGAGTCAAGATCTGGGGCCGACCTCTTACTCAGAACATATTGTTTCGGGAAGACTTGACCTTCCCGTAGTTGCAAATTCATTGACATGACCGATGATTAATACGATGCCTGACTATTGTACTTTTATTGCGCAGCTATTGTGACGGGATGCTGGTTTCCTGTGCGTAAATTTCCCGAAGAAGTTTTCGCCATTCGACATACTGCTCCTGGGCGGTACCGGTAAGTTCTATAGTCCTGCCTTCGATATCAAGCACATAAGGCGTGATTTCGGTGCCCAGAGACTGGCTCAGCTCTTGGAGGGATGCCGCATGAATTTCTGCCTCTTGGCGGCGCGCCAGCCCACTTTTGATCGCTGCAATTCCCCCGACTACGGCACCCGCTGCAGCAGCATCCGTTGCCCAGCTGTCGCCTTCACTGCCCGCCGCTATCCCCAGGGCTATTAATCCCACACCCGTTAAGAGTCTGGTCTTCGCCTGGCGCTGGACTTCCCGAAGGCGGATGGCCTCATCATAGGTGGCATGCCTCCATTCATCGTAGGATGGTTTCATCTCACGATAGAACTTTGAGTAATAGTCATCCAGGGTGTCAACAAACAGATATTCCTGCTCTTTAATGCGCTCGACTCGCCGCATCATGCTGTCTGTTTTTGCAGGAAGCTGGACGATTTCCACGAGGCCGCGTTTCGGTTGCTCCAGGTAGCCGGCAAATGCATCAGGCGCAAGGTCACTCGCGAAGTTCAGGTTGGCGACGGTTTTGATTTGCAGAAGTTGTTCCCGGGAGAGGCTTCCCCGCGTTTCAAGTAAATCGTTGGCCATCTCATTGTAAAGATCCTGAAATGGGTCTTCCTTTGCTTTCTCGTAAGAGAATCTGCTGGACCTGTCCTCGTAAGTCCGTTCAAACCAGACCTTGCCTCGTGCGTCGGTTGCACGCATTAGTACCTTTAGCATTTCGCCATCGGAATTGAGGATTTTCCCCTGCAGTTCCAGGTCTACGGATTTACTTGACTCAGGTGTTACGCGAACCGCACCCCAGTTACCTGTGAGCTCTAATGTGTCTTTCAGTTGGTATGAGATGTAGCTTGACTCGGCACGACGAACATCGGGGACAATGAGTTCTTTTTTAATGGTTTCAAGATCAGCAGGGATGTTCGGGTCGAGCGGCAGGATGCCAATGTCCAAAAGCTCATCAAAGGGGATGGGTTCTGCCGCCTGTGTTGCTGGCGTGGAATTCGAGGTGACAACTTGGGTCGTCTCGCAGCCGGAAATGATAATCATGAATAGCATCAGCAGACTAGCGTTCATAAAGGTTCGTTTTTTCATACTGGGTTCCTGGCTAACCGAATCATTTATAAACCGGCCTTGTATTTTTTATATTCATCCCACAACTTTGCGCGTAGGTCTGGGTCTGTCTCGGCCGCCGCGGCTTCACGTAGCTGTTGGGCAACAATGTCATCGCCCTGGGGGCTTGGTATGTCTTCGGGTACTGGCGGCGTCGCGCCTTCGGTTTTTGCTACCTCGCTGCCCTCTGGCATCCTGCCATTTTCTATAACGTCAGGGATGCCTGGCTCAAGCCGTTCATTCTCGTTTTCTTCAAAGGTTCCCGACCGCTGCTCTAGTCCTTTGCCACCCAGCACCGCAACGCCGGGTACATTTTCCGCAGATGTCGGCGGTGGTGTGCTGCCCAATACTTCGTTTCGTGCATCAAGGATGGTACCTTCAAATATGGCAATAGAATCGTCAAGTGCTTTGTCAAGTTCACTGCCACCGATACCGCCTGCGCCGCGCGGGTAAGCGGCCTGCTCACCACCGGCTGCCTGGCCATCCTGTTGACCAGACTCAGCTCCTGAAACTGCTTCGCCCTGCCGTTTCATTTGATCAAACTCTGGCAGCTGGATACGGGAATCAAAAATTGCATCTGTGGCAATGACAATGGCAACGTTGGCCTCGTTCAAGGCTTTTTCGGCCTCTAGGATTGCACCTTCCTGAGCTGTGCCTTCAAATATGTCGCTGATGTCCATTAAATCCTGACCGGCGAAGATGACAGAAACCCTTGCTCTGGCCAGGGCTTTTTCAGCTTCGGCAAGTTCTGCTTCAGTTTCTGCCGTTTCAAGCGCTACGCCCGCCGCCTGGATGGCTATCCCTGCTTTTTCCAGTGCCTCGTGTGCAGCCTGAATGTCCTTAGCAATGTCCCCCGGGTATTCACTGCCGGCACTATCGCCGTTGGAACTTTCAATGCCGGTTTCAGACTGTTCACCGCCAGCTTGAGCGTTTGGTCCGTTCTCTGTTGATGTATCGCCATCACCTTGAGCGGGAGATCCATCTTCCATCAACCTATCGTCTTGAGCCTGCGCGCCGTTTTCGATCGCCATGTCATCTGCTTCGGTTGATTCTGGGCGACTCGCTTGTTGACTAGAAGGCGGCAAGGCGGCGCTATCCTCATAGGTCTCTGAATCGGTCTGGTTTGGGTTTTCACTGTCTGGAATTAACGGGTCCCATTCCCCTCCAGTTGGTGCTGGTAGCTGTTGCGCAGTCTCTGATACCTGTTCGCCAGCTTTTTTCAGGGTTTGTGCTGCCTGTTGCCTCGCCTGTTCCGGCGACGCTTGCTGCTGTTCACTCCCTGATGGCGACGACTCGCCTGTTTGTTGGCTCTGGGGTGGTGAGTTGGAGGGCGCTGATGGCGCTGAGGGCTCTGATGGCGCTGAGGGCTCTGATGGAGCTGAGGGCTCTGATGGCGCTGAGGGTTCTGAGGGCGCTGATGGCGCTGAAGGTTGCGAAGGCGGAGTTGAACTCGAGGGCGACGATGACGGAGGGGGAGTGGTGGGCGGCGGTGAAGACTGTTGTGGCGACTCGCAGGCAACAAGCACGAAAGCGATCACCAGCGTCAGGGTGCAATAAGTCAATAACGGGCCGATTAGTCTCATAAAAATTCTCTTGATGTCATAAATATTGTCGCCTGCTGAAGCTGAAGCTTAACTGAATAGCTGAGTGTAAAGCTGTAATTACAACCTATAGGAGCCGGTGTGGTCATGAAATGTTCAATTGAGTCGGACAAATTGTCCATCGTTGCGCTAAAAATGTACACGTGAAGACTTCTGGGCATCCTTGGTCGGTGCGAGTAGGATTGGGAGGTACACAAATTCACAGGGGTTAGTGTTGCAATTTCGAGCCTTGTTAGGACAAAGTCTTCTGGTCACGGGGATGCTATTGTCTCTTCAGTCCTGTACCACCAGTGTGGTAGTTGAAGGGACGTTACCAACGCCGCTAGTGAGTATAATTCCCGCTCGGATGGGCGTTTACTACTCGGACAAATTTCGGTATTTCAAGCACGAGGAAGTTATCCGGGATTCGGGTGGTTGGAGTATTGATCTTGGTAAACAGAACCTGAATTTTTTCCAGAACCTGACTAAATCTTTGTTTGTCGGAGTACAGGAAGTTGGTCAGCCCCCACTAACGTCTGAAGAGATGCAGGGCCTGGATGGTGTGTTTATTCCGAAGATTGAGAAGTATGGTTTTTTGACCCCTTCGATATCCGGATTAAAGTTTTATTCCGCGTCGATCGAATATCGGGTGGCGATGTATGACAAAGCAGGGACCAAGATTGGTGACTGGAATATCGTTGGCTACGGTAAGAGTGAAGGAGGCATGTTTTCATCAGATGATGCCATTAACGAGGCAACGGTTCTGGCCATTCGCGATGGTGGTGCCCGAATTGCGATTGAGTTGATTGACCAGCCTGCTGTCCAGGCCTGGTTGCAATCGATAGGTGAACCTTCACAGCCGTCGGCGGCGCCCCTAGCCTCCGCCGAGCGTAATAAAAGTCCTGAAACTATTGAAAGCGCTGAAAGCCTCAAAAGCGCTGAAAGCCTCAAAAGTGCCAAGGGTGTAGAAAGTATTGAAATTCCGGAAAGCGTGGATGGGGTCCCTGATGCGTAATCTGCTTATTGTATTTTTTTGGTTGGCGCTCCTGTCAGGGTGCGTTTCCTCTCGTATTGAGCAATCAAGGGATGCAGCCACTGGCATTATGTCGAATGAGGCAATTGTGCTGCTTGGCAGGGCTAGCTACAACGAAAAGCAGGCAGAAGAGGGGTTTACCGAATGTATCGCGGATATATTAAGTCAGGGTGACAATCCAATTCGCCTGATCGATCAGAAGCAATTCAGGGATGACCTTTATCCATGGTTCGAGCCCAGAACGGCGCCCACGTCGGCGGATGAGCTAGGCAAGCTGTTTAACCAACCTGGAGTGCAAGACCGGATAAGTTCTGTCAATGTTCGTTACTTGGCGTGGATTGACGGGGATACGATAACTATAGACAGTGGCGGCTCCATGAGCTGCACCATCAGTACCTTCGGTGGCGGGTGTTTTGGGATGAGCTATTGGGAAGAAGATGCGTCTTATGAGGCGGCCATTTGGGACCTGAAGGAGATGACTTCGACCGGTCAGATAAGCGCAGATGCCAACGGTACTTCGTATATCGCAGGGCTGATTATTCCTATTCCTATTCTGGCGCGACCTGGCAATGCTGCGTGTAAGGGGCTAGCAAAACAGTTACGCGAATTTATTGTCGGTGAAACCTAAGCGTCGTTTGCTGTCTGGGTGTTTACTGTCCAACCGATGGCAACGCGTCGGTAGCGAGTATTTCTTCAACCGCCAGTGGTGGTAGCGGGGTGGGGGTTGGCGCTAGTGCGCTAGCCACCGGTGCTACCGCTTCTTCGGGAGCTTCTGCTTCTTTGGGTGCTACTGCCTCTTCGGGAGCTTCTGCTTCTTTGGGTTCTACTGCCTCTTCGGGTGTTACTTTTTCTGGCAACACGTCCTTCGAAGGTGCGCTGGCTTCTTCCGCTTGTTTTTCGTCAGGCTCGGGCTTTTCGTTTATCACCATAAATAATTGATGAATCTTTAAGGCGTCTGTGGAAACCAGTTCGCCGTTGAGTATCCGAGGCCGGTATCGGGAAGCTCGCAGAGTCGCTCGCAGAAGCCTTACCTGCTCATTGGGTACGTTTTTTTCAATCACCTCTATATTGGTAGCACGGCCATCCGGTGAAACGTCATATTGTAGATCTATGAATAGCTCATCGCTGGGGTCTACAGCGTTAGGAGTACGATTAAGATAAAGAAAAGGCGCGATGGTGGGATACAGTCTGATCGGTGAGCCAAAAAAAGTTGCAGCTAACTGCTGCGTTTTTGGCGTCTCCTGTAAGATTCCCCAAGCGTTAAGGTAGGTCTGCTGGGCCCTTTCATCAGAGGTGATGATGTATAAATCCCCAAGGTCGACCATTGCCTGAGCGCGATCAGTAAGATCTGAATTAGGGTTTGAATCCACTATTTCCAGTGAACGCAGCAGCGCAGCCTCGGCATACCTCCGCTGGGTGATTTCGAACATTCGAGCGCTGGCCAGACCGCGCAGCGGCGTTAAAAGTCGAAGATCATTGGCACCGTAGTTGATTTCAATGATTTCGATAGCGCGGCGGTACATGTTGATGGAATCTTTAAACAGGATGCTGCGCTGCAGCCTGAGTTCCGTGTCGGACGCCAGCGGGATAGTGTTGCCACGACTGGCAAAATAACCGCCAAGTCTGGCTAGCGTCGGCAGTATTTCGATTGAATCCGGCCCATAGGACTGCACGGCAATCTTAAGGCTAAATCGTTGCTGCTGATCTGCCGCTAGGGGGTCCCGTTGGCGAAGATTAGCGGCCGTCAGGTAGCTAATCATGGGTAATTGGTCTTTGTTGTAAACGCCTTTTTGACGATGGGTGATGTGTTGTGCCCTGCGGAATGTATCCTCTGCGTCTGTGAACGATTCAACTTGCAATTGGCAGATACCTTTCGCCATGACCCCATTGATCAGCATCTCATCAAAAGGGTTGGTTCTGGATTCAAGAAATTCCATCCCCCGATTGATGATAGACAGGCCAAGTTGGTACTCGCCTGCGGCACAACGAAGCGTGCCATGATTAATCATGACCTGCCCATAGGTGGTTGGGTCTGCATCCCTCAGCGGATCGACGGAATCGAGTAGGTCCTGTGAGCGCGCGATCGCAGCATCAAATTCGGCGTTCCGAGCATGAAGTTGCATACGCTGGGCCATCAATTGCTGTGTTTCAGCCAGAGCCGGTTCATACAGGTATGCCAGTGCGTCCTGGTCGGCCTCCGTGCGGCACGAAAATATCAGCAATAACGTTAGGAAAAAAATCGTCTTCATTTCATGCCCCACAAGGGTGAAGAAAAGGTTTGTACAAGTTGTACGTTTTTTGTCGTGACTGGCAGTCCATCGACAATTCCAGGGCGATAACGGGCTTTCTTGAGCGCATCAACGATCAATCTATCGAGTTTGAGTGGTGCAGTTGAGTTTTTAACTTCAATCTCTTCGAGGTCGCCACTGCTGGTGACGGTAAACGAAAGCTCGATCTTAAGTTCTTCTATTCCCTTTCCCCGCCGAAGTGGAATTACATTGTTAAGCTGGTCTTTGCTAAATAGGATTGGATTGCCTACCAGTTCCTGAATTTCACTGCTCCCGGATAAGTTTGGATTCCTGTCTGGCACTATGAAACCTTGATGGGCCCCTTTCAAATCGACGATAAACCACTGGGGCTTGACGGATAGGTCCTCGAGTATCTCTTCATGCGTGCTTAAGGCCAGGCGGCGTCTATTAAATCTGTCTTTTTCGACTTGATAGATTCTTGTCTGTTGAGATCGTGCGTCCCTGAGGACGCCACGAGCCGAAATTGCGCGGGGATCGGCGCTCACGCTTAGCGGACTTACTTCGTTGGCTTTAAGAAAATATTCAGCGGCAATTTTTTCTTTGCGGGCGAGTATGTAGGTGTCGGCAAGCTCGAGGTAGGCGTTGGCCAAGGTGTCGGGGTCGGCGTTTGAAGCGCGCTCCACTAGCGCCAGCAACTGCTTTGATGCGCAACAGGTGCCCTCCAGGCGCCTCGCCCTGCTCAGTTCGATGGCCAGAGGTAGTGGGTCCAACCCGAGTGCGGCGGCTTTTTCGATACCCTCTTTGAGCAACCGGTCTGCCCGGCGTGTCTGGCCGGTAAGCATGTACCATTTTGCCATTTCTGAATAGGCGAACAGTATTTCGGGGTCTTGCGGGTCGAGGTAGTGAACCTGAGCAAAAAACGCGAATTTCTTCTGTGTATCTGCCGCCTGATAATCTGCCTCGCGCAGGGCTATCTGGGTGAGCAGTTCGACAGCCTCGAATTGCCTGGGGGTGAAGACACCTTCGTTGCGATGCGCAATGTTTTGGGCGCGGCGCAATTGATCAGTCGCTGATTCGAGTTCAGACGATTTAAGATAGCGTTTAGCGAGCGTCATGACTGGCTCAATAAGCTCTGCAGAAAAGGGGCCATGATTCAGCACGAGTGCTTCGATCTGTTTTTCAAGGTCGATGATGGGTTGGCGAGGGTTGTCCATTGCATTGATCTGCCAGCAAGATAAAACGGCAAGCCAAACCAGGCCGTACCAAATCAAGGTTTTAAAGAACAGGTGAAGCATGTGACCCAATGTGAATAGCCGCCGAAACCAAAGTGAGATAGGTTGCTTATATATTGACCTGACTTAAACGAAGTGGACAGAAAAAGTTCCTCGATTGGTCTATTTCGTCGCCAAATTGAACAGAACCAGGCAAAAAGGGGACAAAATAGCGATGTTCAGCTTCACTTCATCTTTTCCAGATAAGATAGCTTTACAGTCTCTACACCGTTTCTGACTTAAGGATACTTGCCTTAGGGGGGATTCTTTAATAGGTGTTTCATTAATAAAAACATAAGTAGTTAAGTATGAAATATATTTTCTTGGCATTGTTAATCGCGACCTGCGCGCCGGCCTGGGGGATGTCTGTTGAGGACGAGGTGAAACTGGGCCAGGCAGAACATCAAAAAATAATTGGCAAGTTCGGCATTTATCGCGACCAGGAATTGCAGAACTATATTAACAAGGTCGGTCAACGCGTTGCCGCGGAGAGCTCGAGACCTGAGATCGAGTACCGTTTTACCATTCTCAATGATGACCTGATCAATGCGTTCGCTTTGCCAGGGGGGTTCATTTACGTCACGCGTGGCATGCTTTTGCATATGAATTCGGAATCAGAACTGGCCGCAGTGCTGGGACATGAAATCGCACATGTCACAGAAAAACACGCGTTGCGGCGTCAAACGCGGGGAAAGTCGATTAATGTTTTGAACACGGTGTTAGCTGTAGGGACTGGGCAACCGGGGCTTTATGAGTTGGGGGACATGTTTGGTGGGGCTTTACTGTTGGGATACAGTCGGGAGTTTGAGCTTGACGCTGATGAGGTGGGTGCTCAGTACATGGCGAAAGCCGGTTATTCGCCAACAGCAATGCTGAACACAATAGAAATATTAAAGGCCAAGGATCGTATTGAAATCTCTCAGGCCAGGAAAGAGAAAAGGGAGCCAAGAGTTTCTCATGGAACCTCCAGTCACCCTGATAACGACACACGCTATAAAAATGCGATCAGCGCGTCTGAAAAACTCCTTCGTGATTACGATGAGTTTATCAAGGCCGACGAGTTCCTTGAGAAGCTCAATGGACTTGCCTACGGGAAATCAAAGCAGGTAGGCGTGGTTCGGAAGAACACCTTTTATCATTCCAAACTAGGTATCAAGTTTACTTTTCCAGAGTCATGGCGTTTTGAAACGATTCGTAAGGGGGTGATGGTCGTCAATCAGGTCGGAGAATCTAGCTTTACCATCACCACCGCTAGATTGGCGCGGGGAGCGACGCCCGCGGCTTTTACGAAGGAACAACTGGGTTTAAATGTTCGAGAGGGACGCGAAATCACGATCGATGGTATGCCGGCATACCTTGGGATCGCGGATAAGGCCGATTCTGCTTATGGGCCAAGACCTGTTCGTTTCGCGGTTATCTTTGATGAAAGAAAGCGCCTAGCTTACATACTTCGCGGCGCGGGAAAGTACGACCTGCGTAACATTGCTGACGACAGGAACTATATCGCCAGTATTTTCAGTTTTGATCGGATGTCCCGGGAGGATTTCCAGGGCGCAAAAACGCCGACTGTGCAGGTCGTCCGTGCAGAGGAGGACACGACCATGGAACAGTTGGCTGAGGAATCGCCCATTACTAACTACGCGCTAGATACCCTGCGGGTGATGAACGGACTTTACCCTAATGGTCAGCCGGAAAATGGTCAGTTGATCAAAATTGTTAACTAGCCTATTCAGGGCGCCTATTCAGGGGGCCTATTCAGGGAGCCTATTCAGAGGGCGTTTCAGCGAGCCGTTACTCAAAAAGTTGCGTCAGCTGGCGACATTGAGCAATAGTTCGTGAGAGCGGACCTGGTCGCGGTTGTCGACACCCTGAATTCTGCCTCGCGCGATCAGGTAGTTCAGCCCGAGTGTTTCCCTGTATTTCGCCAGTTTATCCTTAACGGCAATACTGTCTCCGACGATCGCCCATTCATCAACGCTGGTTGCGGTATCGCGAAATCTGCTGGCAACTTCCGCATCCAGTGACTCCCTGACCTGTTTTTCCAACGACGGGTTGTCGGTCACAAACACGGTGCGCATGACGGGAATGACCGGCACGGGAGGATGCCCGGTTTCACGCACGTGACCCTGATGCGCCAGGATGTTTTCTTTGAGACTCGACAGGGTTTCTACCGGTGAAGCGATATAAGGTAATCCCAGGGTACCAGCCTGTTTGATGGCCAACGGCCCAAAGGCAGCGACCCAAAGGGGCGGGTGCGGCTGTTGCACTGGCAAGGGGGAAAGTGTGATGTCATTGCCTTCAAATTGCTCGATGGGTTCCCCCTGCCATGCCTTGATCATAACCTCGAGGTTGGACTTGAATCGTTTACGT
>Ga0206131_10001804_pt1 | contig 26822 bp, 24 predicted proteins | sample Helgoland_Spring_FD_148636 | JGI IMG/M metagenome (GOLD analysis project Ga0206131, IMG submission 148636) | Pelagic subsurface seawater microbial communities from Kabeltonne, Helgoland, North Sea - Helgoland_Spring_Bloom_20160517_1 | ecosystem: Environmental > Aquatic > Marine > Epipelagic ...
TTAGAATTGAAAGTAAATGAAGTCCTGCTGCTCACCACCATAGAAGTAGAGAATGGCGACCAATCCATAGTAGATGGCCCACCTCACATAGGTCCGCTTGACATGACTCAGCTCAAGCCCGTGCTGCCGGTCCCTCTGCATCCATTCAACGCCAAGCAACACAATTATCATGATCACGGGCTCAAACGCCTCGTGCGAAATGTATGAAATGAATATAGGTAGGTCATGGTGCAAAGTAGTGAGCCCCCGCAAAATATACGCACAAGCATCACCTAAAGAATCTGCCCGAAAGAAGACCCAAGCCAGACACACAATGGCAAAGGTTGTCAGCATTTGCAAAGTTTCACGCATTGAAGGCAAAAAACTGCCTTCCGCTACTTTATGGGTATGAGTCCGGTTTTTTGACGCTATGAGCAGAGGCAGGAAAAATAGCGCATGTAAGCCCCCCCAAACGACAAATGTCCAATTTGCACCATGCCAGAAACCACTGACAAGGAAGATAATCCATACATTCCTCTGCACCTTCCACCCGCTACATCGACTCCCCCCGAGCGGAATGTAAACATAGTCTTTAAACCACGACGACAGCGATATATGCCATCGGCGCCAAAACTCAGCAATGTCTCGAGAAAAATACGGATAAGCAAAATTTCGCATTAGATCGAAGCCAAATAGACGAGCCGTTCCAATGGCTATGTCAGAGTAGCCCGAAAAATCACCATAAATCTGGAATGCAAACAGCACGGCACCTAGTGCCAGCACCGATCCCGGATAACTCTCGGGCGACTCAAAAATTTGGTTAACAAGCACAGCACAATTATCTGCAATGACCATCTTCTTGAACAAGCCCCAAAGAATTTGCCTCAGACCATCTGACGCATGATCATAGCTGAACACGCGTTGCCTCATGAATTGCGGGACTAAGTGGCTTGCCCTCTCAATAGGGCCAGCCACCAGTTGAGGGAAAAAACTGACGTATGCAAAAAATGCCACAGGGTCTCTTACTGGCTGCATCTTAGCCCGGTATACGTCGATCGAGTAACTCAGTGTCTGAAATGTATAAAAGCTAATTCCAACAGGGAGTATCCATGACAATGTCACAACATCGGGCCTCTGACCAAAAAAAGTTATCGTATCCGCAAAACTTTCCGCAAAGAAATTATAGTATTTAAAAATGCCCAATAACCCTAAATTGACCAACAAACTCAGCCCTAGTAACACTTTTTTGCTACCGGATGCTTCGCCTCTAATCCTCCCCAACCACAACCCCACAATATAATCCACCAACGAGCTGGCAAAAATAAGAAACAAAAACCTCCAATCCCACCAACCATAGAAGACATAGCTTGCAATAACCAGGAAACCATTTTGGGCTTTCCTCATTCGCCCCAATACAAACCAGTAAATCAGAAATACCAACGGCAAGAAGATGGCAAATTCCAGAGAATTGAATATCATTTCGTAATTTGGGGTTAATCTTCTCCTACGCTGCCAAACCCTGCACAATCCAGCCCGCTCTGATCAATCTTAAAAATTGCAATAGCTTGAATTTCATCTCCCCTCCGCCTTGTATTTCATCGCTCGATAGAGTAGACACCTGTCTGAGCATGCAGCTATATTCGCCCAAAAGTGTTAACCCCAAGGAATACTCTAGGATCCTTGATTCTGGAGAGGCTGGCCCGACGAAACATGGATATCCGGCAGTCATCTTCCACGCGAATGACACCGTTACCAAGTTATGGGCAAAAAAAACCAGTTGGTTATCATCTTCTCGCTGGCGACCATATTCGACGCGTTTTATTAAAAATGCTGAACTGCTTAAACAAAAAGGCATTCACACACCTGAAATCATCTCACACATGAGAATAGCCAGAAACCATGTGCATCTGGTGCAATACTATTCACTACCCGGCAAGAGTATTCGCGAGCTACTTGAGCATCATCCGGAACAAGTCGACATACCCTCCTTGGCTCAATATATTTATAACCTTCACGAAAAAGGCATTGTATTTCGTGCCATTCACTTCGGTAACATTATTCAAATGCCCAACCAGCAATACGGGCTCATCGATTTCACAGATGTCAAATTTCTCAACAAACCGGTTCCCCTGATCCGGCGCGCTGCCAACATTGCCACGCCGCTACGTTATCAGCAAGATGTCAAAAACATCAAAAAATCGGGGTTGCCAAATTTGCGTAAACGATACTTCAAAATTCTTCGTAAACAGAGGAAACAAATCGAGAAGGACAAATTTAAACATATGGTTAAAGAGCGCATCAAAAAAAGATCCTAACATCATGGCGCACATCAACATCATCGCACGAACAAACGGCGTAGGCTTGGACCGTGACGTGGACCTTGTGCACCGATGCCTGACAAATGCAGGGTATGACGTGACGGTCTCCCACTGCCGTAGCATCTCACCACTTCGAGCATGGTTTCCAAGCAAGCCCACATTCGACGCTAACATTTTTCTCGAACGTATTTTCCCCCGCTGGCTAGGCTCGGCAAAAAAGAATTTCATCATCCCGAACCAAGAGCGATTTCCCGAACGGCACATCGATCGGCTAAAAAAGATTGATAACATCCTATGTAAAAGCCGTCACGCAGAGGAGATTTTCTCCAAATACGGTGACACAAAATACATCGGGTTCACCTCGGAAGACATGCTCGACGAATCTGTACAAAAAGACTATCAGTCGTTCTTTCACCTCGCGGGGAGAAGCACACTCAAGGGCACCGAGACGATTCTCAAGCTCTGGGAAAAACACCCAGAGTGGCCACTACTAACGATCATTCAATGCAAAGAAAACGCTCCAGCATTCGTGCCCGATAATATACGTCTCATATCAGATTATATTCCTCATGAGGAAATGAAACATCAGTTGAATACTCATGGCATTCACCTCTGCACCTCGCTATCCGAAGGCTGGGGGCACTATATCGTCGAAGCGATGAGTTGTAGGGCTGTCGTAGTAACTACCGATGCCCCACCCATGAATGAACTTATCAGCCCGGCGGCAGGCATTCCCGTTCCCTACAAAAAACGTGAACCACGCCACATGGGCACCAATTTTTTCATCGACCCCGATAAACTTGAGAAAAACATCATCCGCCTTCTCCAAATGCCCCCCTCACAGAAAGAAGAATATGGCACAATAGCCCGTAATTGGTTCAACCAAAATGACTCCAGTTTCAATCAAAAACTCGTGGCAACACTGCAACAAATCCTCTGATTATTGAAGCCAGTGAAATCATATAACATCTCAAGCACCGAGCTCATTCTCGGAAACTCAAACCCTCGCTTCTCTGGGGTGACTTCTACGATGCTGCAAGTGCTGCGTCACCAAAAGGACATGATCAACGTCGTGGTCATGGGTAAACACCATTTACCCGAGGACGTTCAAAAGGTAACGTTCATGGAGGTGGTTAAACATCTTCGCAAAGCTCATCCCAACGGCAAAACGCGCGTATTTCACGCACGTAGAAACAATGAAGTCCTGCAAGCTCTCGCGCTCAAAAAAATCTTTGGGGTCAAAATCAAAATCGCTTTCACATCCACTGCACAGCGTGATCATAGCTGGATCACACGCTGGCTAATCCGACAATCAGACGCTGTCATCAGCACTGGTGCGGCCGCAGCATCCTACATCCAGGCTGGGGCGGATGTCATCATTCCTCACGGAGTTGATCTCGACCGCTACCAGCCAGCAGAAGACAAGCAAGCACTATGGCAAGAACTTGGTTTTCCGGGAAAATTTGGCATTGGTATCTTTGGCCGTGTCCGACACCAGAAAGGGGTCGATATTCTCATACGCGCTGCTATTCCAGCGTTAAAAAAGAACCCTGATTTCACGGTAATTATTTGTGGAGAAACCACACCTGATCAGAAAAAATTCGAAGACAAACTGAAGGAACTCATTGATGCTGAGGGAATGACCGCACGATTTGTTTTTTTGGGCAAACAGCCCTTTGATGCCCTTCCCCGCTTATTTCGCGCAATGCATCTCGTCACTGCACTCAGTCGAAACGAGGGCTTTGGGCTTACGGTGCTTGAGGCGATGGCGAGTGGAACCGCTGTGCTGGCGTCCGAGGCAGGTGCCTGGAAAGACATCGTCAGGGAAGGAAAAGATGGTTTCATAGTGCCATGCGACGACATCGAAGCCACGCAGACCAAACTGAACCTCATGCTGGCTTCACACGAAGCATTAGCAACGATGGGATTACAGGGGAGAAAACATGTAGAACAACATTACACTCTCGAAAGAGAAGCCCAGACACTCTGCAAGTTTTTCCGCCAGCTTTAATATCCCGGCCTACGCTTACCTTTGCGTTCACGGTAAGCTAGCACTTCGTCTGCAAATATTTTCAAGTCAGGGTCATCAAGGGGCAAGCCAGTATATACCGATAGAAAATGGAGCCGTTCTTGGCTTGAACATCGCTTGTAGGCGACATGATCCAAGGTCGCAATATCTTTAATCACTCCATGCTTGCGACGCAAAAACCGAGTCCGGTCAAAATATCCGTTCGGGCAATCAATCCAATATACTTCGACTTTTTCGTTTTGCTCACCCACTCGGCGAACTAGCACATTTCGCCATTTTAAATCTGTATGATAGAAATGGCGATCGTGGATTTTTTTAAGGTTTTTGGCAATTGACTCAATAATCTGCCGGCGCAAGTCATCTTTCACAGATTGGCTCTCATTACTTGCATCGAGCTTATCCATAAACACATCAAGTTGCTCACTGCCCGTCACTTCCCTGGTCACAAGGATGCAGTTTGTTAGAAGACCCCATGCTGTCCTCACCTCACCCTGCGCAATGGGTTCACATGCAGGGATACCAAGCTTATTAAAAAATTGCAGATTCCTCTTCTCTGCCTTCGATCGCGCAGACTTAAAAAAACGCGAGAGCGCCCGTCTGAAGTTACCATATCCGTAAAGTTTAAAGTAAACTGTCACTTTATCGCCATCCGGCGCTGCAAGTTCTCTGCACACAAATTGAGACCGCTGAAATTGCCCCTCTCCAATCGGAAACCCAAAGTATTCACTGGCACTTTCGAAAGACCTCGATGCATCAACAAAGTGGAATAGCTCTTCGTAGTCTGGCTCGATGTGAAATGCGCTTCGCATGGGCAATTCATAGTATACAACCACATATTTTACCACTAACAACTCAGCAAATTCGCCTTACCCACTAATTTTCAATACGCTTGGTTAAAATATGATAGGCAAATTACAATCCCCACAATCTATCGCCTTGAAGCATAAAAAATTATAGTATACGGCACAGTCAATCACATGCCCGCACTCACATTCATCACCCTATGGCTCTGTTTCCTCATCAGTCTGTCTTCCTGCACACAGACACCATCAATTGATTCCGATGGTAACGTAACAGTAAAACAGCCTAGCAAAATAATGCAGGATTACGGGACACGCCAATTTAATTACCTTAAAAACACCAAAAAAATAAGCTCCGATCCAAGTTTAAACAAGCGCGTTATCCGTGTAGCTAGTAAACTTCAATCGGTAATCGATTTGCCGGAGGCAAAATGGGAATTTGTGGTATTTGAAGACAATTCGTTAAATGCATTCTGCCTGCCGGGAGGAAAAGTAGGAATTAACACAGGATTGTTTCGAATTATAGGAGATGATGATGCCCTCCTCGCCGCAGCTTTGGGTCACGAGATTTCACATGCCACTGCCAATCACGCCCAACAACGAATACATCGTATGCTCAGAATAATAATCAGTAGTGCCATTATCTGGAGGGTTCTAGATCACAATGATATTGACAATACGGGGGAAATCATCAGCGCCTTCTCATTGGGGGGATATGTTTTTAACACGCTACCATTCTATCGCATGCAAGAATATGAAAGTGATAAAATGGGAGCCGTCTTCATGGCGAAAGCTGGATACGACCCCAGAAAATCTATTCTTTTGTGGAAGCTGCTAAAAAGCAGGCACTTCTATGATGGTGATCAAAAACCTGAGTTTCTCCGAACCCATCCGCATGACATAAAGCGCATCAAAGCGCTGGAATACTTCATGCCTATTGCAATGCAGCACTACTACGAGGCAAAAAAGTCAGACCCCAAGCGCAATCAACAATAATTGATACAGAAGCCAGTTTGACTCAGTATATTAATACGATTATAATTAGCGAATGAAACACCTACACAACATTAAAGCCTCCATCATTATTACAATAGTGGCGGCAATAATGCTCGTCAGCCAACAACAGATTTTTTCCCAAAGATTAATGGATCAGAAAATAAATACCACACTTCCCGCCATACCCGAAGGTCACGATATTGCAACACTAGCCGCTGGATGCTACTGGTGTGTCGAAGCCGTTTACGAACGCATCTCAGGCGTTCATTCAGTCACCTCCGGCTTCACCGGCGGGCATGTTGAAAATCCTACCTATGAGGCTGTTTGCGCAGAAACTACCGGACACACCGAAGCCGTCAGGATCGTTTACGATCCAAAGAAAATTACCTACGAAAATCTGCTTAGCTGGTTCTGGAGGCTACACGACCCCACCACGTTAAACCGCCAAGGCGCCGATGTGGGCACACAATATCGTTCTGGTATTTACTACCACAATGACGCACAAAAAAAAGCCGCTTTAGCATCACGCACTGAAGCACAAAAAAACTTCCCTGTTCCCATTGTTACCGAAATCTTCGAGGTCAGTGCATTTTACCCTGCAAAAGTCTCGCATCAGGATTACTACCGTATTAACGGACAAAAAGATGGCTACTGCCGGATGGTTGTTGCACCAAAGCTCAAAAAACTGAAGCTGGAAAAGTGATCTGCCGCAGCGCACACTTATAAAAGCATTTGCGCATGGTTTAAGCTCCACAATATGGGTTAACACGTAAACCTTGATGGCGTGTTACGGCTCACTTATCGCCCCACTGATTGACCGCAACATCATCGGTCAATAATTCACACCAGATAAGCTTTTCCCCTTCGAAAATAAATTTTCCGAGAAATTTTCTCCCATTCAACATGTGGGGAAGCCAATGCTGGTCGTCCTGCCACATCCTCTCCCATGGAATATTTTTGAGTGGTGTCCACAGCGGAATCGCCTCCTCGGTAGCAGTTGGCTCGCCCTCGTATTTACTGGCAGTATAAACATGACAATGAATATCCGGGATATCAGACATGCTAAACCATAGCTCCCCCATTTTGATTGGGCTCAGTGGAGTGATGTGCAGTTCTTCTTGGCATTCCCTGACCACACATTCAGCGGGTGTTTCACCGGGATCTATTTTTCCACCTGGTCCATTAATCTTACCTTCCCCGATGCCTCGCAATTTTTCAATGAGTAGTATCTGATCATTCTGGACCACAAACATCAAAGTGGCGGGCATCTCACCTTGCCATGTTGTCCAATTCACGCTGCAATCGCTCATGCAGAGATTCTTAGTTGGTGATCGGGTGCGTGGAAAGAGAAATTGAAAAAAGGAAAGGACATCGCAGTCATCGGAGGAGGCCCCTCTGGCTTAATGGCTGCTGAAACGGCACTCGCTCACGGTGCACGTGTCACGCTCTATGATTCAATGCCCTCAGTCGGTAGAAAATTTTTGGTCGCCGGCAAAAGCGGACTCAATCTCACTTTTGACGAGCCGCTCGAGCTATTTCTTAAGCGATACAGCGGCCCAAAATTCCCAACGAAAAACTGGAAAAAAATAATTACTGCTTTTGACAACAACGCCCTCAGATCATGGTCTAAAAGTCTAGGAATCGAGACTTTTACAGCAAGCAGTGGTAAGGTCTTCCCCCAACCAGTGAATGGAACTATTCGTGCCGCGCCATTGCTTCGCCGTTGGATAGAACGGCTCAGGAAACAAAATCTAATATTCAAAACACGCCATCGTTGGCAAGGATTCAAGGCAGATGGCTCCGCTATTTTTGAGTATGAACACAAGCATCATACCGTAAAACACGATGCCACCATTCTTGCTCTGGGGGGCGGCTCGTGGCCACATACTGGCTCCGACTCAAGCTGGATACAATACCTCGAACAGTGTGGGGTCTGTGTCGAGCCGCTATCGCCAGCAAACTGTGGCTGGGAAACCCACTGGCCAGAACCCATCATCAGAGAGGCAGAAGGCATGCCTGTCAAAAATATTACCATTAATGCCAACACAGACAGCTGTAATGGTGAACTTGTTATCACTCGCTACGGACTAGAAGGTGGCCCCATCTACCGACTTGGCCCCAGTCTCCGTGCAATGGAGTCTCCCGAGGTCATGATTGATTTTAAACCTAATGTTTCTCACGCTGAACTCTTAAAACGTATGGGCAAAGTTCACAGAAATTTTATCCGTGAGGCAAGGCGGCGATGGAAACTTGATCCTGCAACCTGCTCGTTACTCAAACATATGCCTGATAGAGGCCCATGGAAATCTGTCGAACAACTGGCACACGAAGTGAAAAATTGCCGAATTCCTCTCACCAAGCCGCGACCGATAGCAGAAGCAATTTCCTCGGCTGGCGGCATTTGTTGGAACGAAATCGATAACACCCTCATGCTTAAGAAACTACCCAGTATTTATGCAACTGGTGAAATGCTCAACTGGGAAGCTCCAACAGGCGGCTATCTCATGCAAGGTTGCTTCGCCACTGGCCACTGGGCTGGCACTACTGCAACCAACTGTTAGCAATCAAGATTAACTGGTAACCTAATCATGAAACATGTCCTTTGCCCCGGTTGGGAAGTTGCCGTAATTTCACCACCATGTGCCTCAACAGCCCGCTTAACGATTGATAGCCCCAAGCCGGTCCCTTTGATTTCACTCTTTACTTGGTCTTTCTCCACGCGATAAAAACGTTTAAATATATACGGTAAATCACCGGATGGAATACCTACACCGTTGTCACTCACTGAAATATTGATTCCGCCATCCACAGCTTTAGCTTCAATTTTAATCTCCAGCCCATTAGCAGGGTTTTGTTTAAGGGCATTCTCAACCAGATTAAATAGAATTTGTGTCCAGTAAAAGCGATCTGCATTCAAGGTGAGATCATCTGGCATGATAATTTTAGAAATAACAGCGCCCTGCTTTTCAATCATTAATTCAAGCCGATCGACCACATCCCGAATACAATCCATAACCAAAAAATCGTCACGATTGAGCGCTATCGACTCCCCCGATTCCATTTTAGAAATGACTAACATGTCTTCGACCAGGCGCGCGATACGCTGTCCATGCTTCCTCATTGTTCCAAGGAACTTGGTTGCCAATTCCTGATCTTCAATCAAACCATCATCTAACAGGTTCTCTAGATACCCATTGATGATTGCCATCGGAGTACGCAATTCATGCGATGCATTGGCAACAAAATCCCTTCTTACCTGATCCGACAAATACTCCGTAGTCACATCTCTAATAACTACCCGGGTTAATATCTCGTTATCCATCGAATCTAAAGGTGCTGCATCGATCACCCAGGCGCTTATGCCCTGCTCTGATGCCGCTCCTAGAGGGGTGAATGTTGAATGCAGAATAACCCGTTCCTGCATGGGTTTTCCGGTACGAATGCACTTCATGATCGCGACAGACAATTGGTCATCTAAAAATGCCTCCATTAGACTTCGACCGCTCAGCTTTCTACCTTTGACCAGCTTTCTTGCTGCTGCATTGGCAAATACAATTTGGCTAATTTCATTAACTAGTAGAAATGCATCACCCAAGGCATCAAGAAGCTGATCTCTCTCCATGAGTGCTTCCCTTCTAACCTCCCGGTTACGCTTTTTCTGTTTTTGGATAAGCAACTTCTGTGCGCGATGCTGCCTAATCAGGGCATAGCTAAGGATAGCTATAACGAGCAACAGCAATAATTCGGTCATCATCAGTTCAAGATTGAATCACGTTAAGTCATACTTGATAAGTGAATTCAGTCTAACTTACGATAGCAATTTCACCTGATAACCTACGCCGCGTACGGTTTCCACAATATCGGCATGGACTCCCAGTTTCTTGCGAAGCCTCTTCATATGGGTATCCAAGGTCCTGCTGTGTACCTCACTGCTATATCCCATGACGTCCATCAGTAGTGTATGCCGATCTTGCGATGCATTCTGACGCTCGCAAAGATACAACAACAGTTTAAATTCGGTTGATGTCAAATCCACTTGCTGATCGTCGAGGAAAAACTGTAACGCGTTTTTAACGAATCGAAATGGCCCACATACCAGTTCGTTACCGCTGATTTTACGCGTCGAACGCTTGAGCAAATTTCTAATCCGTAACACGAGTTCCTTCGGGCTAAATGGTTTAGTCATGTAATCCTCGGCACCCAATTCCAATCCTTGGATTCTGTCTTCAGTCTGACCACGTGCAGTCAGCATAATAACAGGTATCGTTCTCGTGGATTTGTCTTTCCTTAGCTCTTTGAACACACGAAATCCGTCAAGGCCCGGCATCATTACATCAAGCACGATCAGATCCGGTTTGACTTCTTTTGCCTTTGCAAGCCCCTGAATACCGTCATGAGCCAACTCTACCTGAAATTCGTTACGCCTCAGGTTAAACGCTACGAGATCAGCAATGTCCTCTTCATCTTCGACTACTAGAATAGTGTGCATGGAAATTTAATTACTCTCATGTCACTATTACACTCACTCACTGGCAAAGTCACCCACATTAATTGTTACGAAATCGACACAATTGAAAGGTTATTGTGTCGGTTTTGTAACGATACACTTTTTGCCGATTAGCAGGGATCATGCGAAACAATGCCCCATCGTGAGCAACAAACCGCTCCGCTCTAAAACAAAAAAACAAACAACATGAAATTGATCCAAACTATTACATCCGTCCTTGCTAGCCTAACACTTTGCACGGCTATCCAGGCACAGACCAAGTTAGTCATCAAAGGGTCCGACACTCTCGGCGCCAAGATGGTTCCTCAACTGGCGGAAGCATACAAAGCCGCCGGCAACAACGTCAGCTTCGAAATTGCAGCTGAAGGTTCCTCCACATGCTTTACATCCCTACTGTCCGGCACTGCTGATTTCGGCATGTCTTCACGCGGCATCAAGGCGAGTGAGAAAAACAAGTTCGCCAGCTCGGGAAAAGAAGTAGTTGAGCACGTTGCAGGCGTTGATATGATCGCTGTGATCGTTAACGAGGCCAACGGCGTGAAGAAGCTCACCAAGGAACAGGTCGCTGGTATTTTCACTGGCACTATCACTGATTGGTCAGAGGTTGGCGGTAAGGCAGGCACCATCAATGTCTACACCCGCAACACTTCCTCCGGAACCTACAAGACGTTCCAGAAGCTTGCCATGAACAAGAAGGATTACGGGAAGAATAGCCAGAAGATGGCAGGGAACGAGCAGATCGCCCAGGAAGTCGCCAAGGACACCAACGGCATCGGCTACGTCGGACTCGCCTACGTCAAAAAAGACGGCATCGCATCAGTCGCGGTCAATGGTGTGCTCCCCGCTCCGGAGAACTCCAAGCAGTATGCGCTCTCCCGTAACCTCTACTACTACACCGTAGGTCAGCCTTCCGGTGAAGCAGCCAAGTTCATCAAGTGGTCAACCACTTCAAGTGATGCCGGTAAGATTATTGAAAAGGTAGGATTCATAGCACCTCCTAAGAAGTAATTCACTCCGGTAATAAATTAACAATGGCACCGCTGACCACCTGGTTGTGCGGTGCCATTTTCCTATTTTACCGTTCATGAAAAAAAAGAAGTCTAAAAACAACCCCTTCTATGCAGGGTCTGGATTCCGTATCCTCGGCATCGGAAAACAGGAGGCTATTAAATACTTCTTTGGCGGCAACGCGACCATCGCCATCATCGTGATCGGGCTGATCATCGGCTTTCTTATCTATCACTCGGCGAATTTTTTTCCACAATACCGCAGTAGCCTCGAACTCTATCGTAAATCCGGACAAGAGTTTGTCGATTACTCGGCCGAACAACTTGCTGCACAGGAACAGCTCAAATCACTCAGCACCCACGCTCGTGCCTATGAAATCCAGGAACGACTGGGGGCTCTTTACAACATTGCATCCGTTCACAGTGACTTTAAAGCGCAGGTGCTTAAAAAAATATCCTCCGAGCGCAAGCATTACAAACGCGCTAAATCTCGGTACGATAATCTAAAGTCCGAGGAAAACCCAAACACCGACGATCTCAAGTCAGCTCAGAAATATTACGAAAAAGTGCGTGAGGCTCTCAAAGCAGCTGCGCAAACTGCCGTCGATGCTCTTGATTACGGGGATCTCTCAAACCGCCTCTGGGCAACTGACGAAAAATACCTGGCCTCAATCCGTAACTCTATTGTAGAAAATCTCCTCAGCGGAGAAAAAACAGCTTTCCTCAAAGAAATTGAAGCCGCGGAACAACGCATGACCGAGCAGGTTGATTCACTCGAATTTATCAGCAATTTAATCAAAGCGAATCAAGGATTCTCTGAGGCAATAACTCCACTTAAAGGTTACGTAACCGGTCTGCGCGAAATCGCCAGTCAGAATAAGGCTCAAGCAGTCAACTATGTCACTGCGAAGGCTCGCAAAGATGCGCTTGAAGACAAGCTGGCAATCACTACCAAAGTGGAAGACCAAAAGCGCACTCGGCTTGAAATGAAGCGCATCCTTGATGTCGAACCCGATTACGCCAAGCTCAACAAACCACTTTATAATTCTCTCGATAAGCATCAGGAGATAACCACCGCAGTAACAGAAAAAAACAAAGTCGCTTTCGCTCTGTTACCAGATGCAAGTGAGTTTCAGTCAAAAATCTCTCGTCGTAAGATCGATGAGATACAAAAAATCCAGGAAAACATCGGACAGCTTTTCAGCGCCAAAAGCAAACAGATGGAGTCATGGGACCATTCAACCTCTTATCCACTTGGCCAAGCGGTTATTGGGTTCTTTTTCGGCACAAAATGGATTACCAATTCCTCGTGGCAGGATATCTATGGTATTGTGCCACTTCTTGCCGGCTCAGTCGCGTGTGCGATCATCGCGATCCTCATCGCCATACCCTTCTCGGTGGGTGGTGCTATCTATGTTAACCGCCTTTCCACCTCCACCGAGCAGCACATCATCAAGCCATTCATTGAGTTCATCGGTGCTATCCCCTCAATCGTTCTGGCATTCTTCGGGGTGGTGGTGCTCGGCACACTCATCCAGGAATACTCACAGTCGCCATGGTTGTCGTGGATTCCTGGGTTCCCTGTGGAAGGTCGCCTCACCATTATGAATGCAGGACTCCTGCTGGCACTGATGTCTGTCCCCACGATATTTACACTCTGTGAAGACGCACTCAATAACGTACCTAAAGCCTACAAGGAAGCATCCCTCGCACTCGGTGCCACCAAACTACAAACCGTCACCAAAGTCATACTGCCAAGCTGCGGATCTGGCATCATCGCCGCTATCCTGTTAGGATTTGGTCGCATCATCGGCGAAACCATGGTCGTTCTGTTAGTCATGGGTGGCCGTATCGCCATTCCGCAGTCATTTACTGACCCCGCCCACTCAATGACCGGCATCCTCGCACAGGAAATCGGCGAGGTCGACGAAGGTTCACTTCACTGGGGCGCCTTGTTCATGGTCGGACTCGTCTTATTCGTCATCGCACTGAGCTTGAATTATATTTCTCAACGCATCCTGAAAAAATTCACCTAACATGGCTAAGCACAAATCTAGCAACAACCCGTTCTGCAAAAAACAGCGCGGCACACCAGTCAGCGAAATTTTTCAATACGGATTCTTTTCGTTTGCGACGTATTGTATCCTGCTCTGTGCACTGGTGATTTTTGGAAAAATCATCATTGAGGGCGCTCCCGTCATTTGGCGGAAAGGTGCAGATTTCATTACCCAAAAACCCCAGACACTTGCAGTGGTTGAGGCCGTGGAGGCAGAAGGAATTGAAATACCCACTGAGAATTTTGACAATATCCTGAGCAGCAATGACGACGATGCCTTACCACTGAAGAATGTCGAAGAATTCAAAAAGTCATTTGCTTACAAGCGCTTCTTACTCATGCCAGGATCAATCATCGGTGAGGGATACCTAAAAAGTATCGAACAACAGAACAAGGGTTTCTTTCTAATCTACACCGAGCGCGACACAAAAAGCTCGACTGGCTTCAGCGTTGCTTCTGATAAAGAGATCACCCTAATGACCGACCAATTTGAAAAGTTGAAGTCATTGGTTCCGGAGCTCATCCCTGCTGGAGTCACCACGCGGGAGGTAACGCTCAGTGATTATAAGGTCACCATCGCCAAGGGAGATTATGCCCTAAGTAAAACTGCCCACGACGCACTAGCTCCGACAGATCTTATTTTCCAGATGCGCCAGGGGTTTCCCGATGACGAGCCTGATAAAATCTGCCAATCCATCATACCGAAAACCCAGACCATCACTGTGGATGCCAACACCTATTTCGCTGCCTTCGACGAGGATGAAAATGGGACACTCCCAATTCAATCACAAGAAGATCTTCCCAAAACAACCACATTCCATCAGTTCACCTTAGCAAAAGGAGTATACTCCGCCCCTATATCAGCTATCACTATCCTCGCGAACCAAGGAATCACAACGCAGCACAATCTCGTGCGAGGTTCAATCGTTGTAAACCTCGCTGAGCCCGCAGAACTCACGCTTCCTGTGAGTAACTATGAACAACTCATTGCCGCCAACCCTGGCATCAAACTTGAGGACGTGACAGATTTCGAACAAAAGGTCGATTATACACGGTTCACTCTGGCGAAGGATGCGGAGATCAGAATAGACACTGAGGATCTGGACGCGATAACTCGCGCCAATGAGGAAAGCGGTAAGTTTAAAACCAACTCAGAAAACACCCACTCATATTCCGGTGGTGGTATTTTAGGACCCATTGTCGGCACGGGATTACTCGTTATCATTTGCATGGTCGTGGCTCTTTTCACGGGGATTGGCGCAGCAACCTTCCTGAACGAATATGCCCGAAAAGGCGCATTCACAAAATCGCTTCGTCTGGCAATGCTCAACCTTGCTGGTGTGCCCTCAATTGTGTTTGGCTTATTCGGTTTAGGGTTATTTGTCATGCTTGCTCCGAGCTTAACCAGCAGTCCTCACATCGAAAGCAAGTTATCCTTACCGCTAGCACCAGTTGCGTCGACACCACAGCTACGTGTTGTTGAAGAGAAAAAAATTCACATGGAAACACGTGAATTGTCCACATCCGCAGTTGTCGCTGCTGCCAGATCAAATAGCCAAGAATATTTCCATGATGGATGGACATATCTATCATTCGAAGGTTGGGGCACCTGTATGCTCGCCGGTGGATTCACCCTAGCCATCATGGTTCTTCCTGTAATTATCACATCTTGTGAGGAATCACTTCGTGCAGTTCCCATGGGATTCCGTGAGGCATCACTTGCGCTCGGTGCATCAAAGTGGCAATCCATTCGCACAGCCGTCCTTCCCTATGCACTACCAGGTATCCTAACCGCCTCGGTGCTGGGGATCACCCGTGTGGCTGGTGAGACAGCGCCGATCATGTTCACCGCTGCAGCTGCAGAGCGCTCGGATCTCCCATGGGAAGCAGTTCAATCAACAGGATTTGCCGCCTTCGTTGAGTTTCTTCAACAGTCGGTTCAAGCACTTCCCTATCATATTTACACCGTAGCTGGTCGCATTCCACAATCAGAATACACAGAGCCGATGCAGTATGGCTCCGTACTCGTCTTCATGCTCATCGTGATGGCGCTTGCCGGAATCTCTATCTGGCTTCGTATTCACTTTCGCAACAAGATTAAGTGGTAATAAACCAACAATCCATCTTTACCAATGAAATCCATGACTCAAAAGAAACCACAAAATATTGAGCCCACTGCTAGCGCAATCGACCAGGCTGTTAGTCAGCCACCATCAAGTGAACACACGGAACAAGCAAAAGCACAGCTTGCCCAAACTAGGCCAACCAATCACCTGAATGGACTGAAAACTATGGTTGAAATCGATGATCTGTCTTTCAGCTATGACATGGGTAAGACAAATACCTTACAAAACATCACGCTTGATATACCCGAAAAGCAAGTCACCGCATTCATCGGACCCTCAGGCTGTGGTAAATCCACTCTAATCCGGTGCCTGAACCGAATGAACGATCTGGTTGAAACCTCACGCATTACCAGTGGCCAAATCCGTATTATGGATCAGAACATTCATTCAAAAAGTGTATCCCCCATCGAGCTGCGTAAACAAGTCGGGATGGTTTTCCAAAAATACAACCCTTTCCCCAAGAGCATCTACGACAACGTTGCCTATGGTCCACGCATCCAGGGAATAAAAAAGAAAAGCCTCCTTGATGAGGCAGTAGAGAAAAGCCTGCGAGGTGCAGCCCTCTGGGATGAGGTCAAGGATCGCCTCAAGGATAGCGCCTTAGGACTTTCCGGCGGCCAGCAACAACGACTTTGTATTGCCCGGACCATTGCAGTACGACCAAAGGTCATTCTGATGGATGAGCCATGTTCCGCTCTTGACCCGATCGCCACGGCCAAGGTCGAGGAGCTCATTCTCGAACTACGCCAAGATTTCACTATCGTCATCGTCACTCACTCCATGCAGCAGGCGAGCCGTATATCTGACCAAACTGCATTTTTCTATCTCGGCGAACTGATCGAATACAACACCACAGAACATATTTTCACGAATCCATCCATTAAACAGACTGAGGACTACATCAGCGGGCGGTTCGGATAACATCCTAACAAACTACTATCATGCCAAACGGAGATCACATACTTAGCACATTTAACGATGCACAACGAGCACTCAAGGAAGCGACGCTTACCATGGGGGCTGGGGCACAACGGAATCTTGAACATGCAGTCAGGGGATTATTTCAGCGTAACAAAGAGTTCTGTAATCAGGCAATTGCTGACGATGAAGATGAGGATAAATTAGAAATTGAAATTGACCGGATGGGAATGAATCTGATCATAAAATTTCGCCCCGTTGCAAGTGATCTACGCATGGTCATTTCCTCTATGAAAACCGCTTCCAATTTAGAACGCATTTCTGATCAGGCGGTGAGTATTGCAAAACGGGCTAGAAAAATGCTTAAGAATCCCGAGCTCGCAGAAGTTTCACGTGTTGAAGGACTATATCAAGTGACAGCCACGATGCTCGCGGATGCTATGACTGCGTATAGCGACAGCAATGCGGAACTAGCTCTCGACGTCGTCGAGCGTGAAAAAATACTCAAGAAAACCCAAAAGACCATCTCGAGATTTTTTGCTAAAAAGCTTGAAGGCGAGACCGAGCAGTACAGGGACTACCTAGATCTTGTCTTCATTTGCCGCTGGCTTGAACGTGCTGGAAATCTCTCCATCAACATTGCTGAGGATGTGATTTTTGAGGAAACATCCACCGATATCCGTCACGGAGGAAATCTTCCTGAGGCGCTTCAGGACCACATTGGATAATGCATACTTGTCATACCACCCCTGATCTAAAGCTAATGGAATCATAGGTTCGATTAGACGAATAACTCACATTCTACCATTCATCATCGTCCAATGGCCACCCACAACACCCACACCTACCACATTAGATCCGCCGCGTGTGAACATTACAAAACGGTGACCGTCAGACCCGAACCATGCGTTGTATGCGGCCGTCGGTGATGCTGAACCCATAAAAATGTTCTCACCGGTCCATCTTCCGGCGAACTTTGCTATACGAGCTCGATCCGCGGGACTCTTTTTTCCGTTCACCGGAGATGTGTGAGCAAAAAACCCTAGTGTCTTCATATCACTGGAGTGATCCCCCGCAGCAGCGCTAAGGCGTTCTTCCAATAACAGAGGATGTAAACCAATCACTGCACGCTGTTCGTTCAGGTGATCAGAAAAACTTTTCTGAGAGGCATTTGCCCACTTACTATTGGCATTATGTTGATTTGCCACATCCAGTCGCTTTGCAACATCGAGCACTTCTTTTTTCAGCTTCACTCGAGTTAACCAATCCTCCACTTCAAAAATATCATCCGCCACCAGGTTTCCTATTTCATCCTGATCGGGTAATTCCGTGGTGTTGTCATGATCTTCGAGTCGTTCGATACTGACGAGTTCCCATTGAATCTCTTTAAGTGCTGACATTGCGCTTAGCATTTTTGCATCAATGGAGTCGCTGTTCGCACGTGCTAACTTGATCACTTTCCTGTGATGGCGATTCAACCCCTTCATCTCATTTTCCAGCATACGGATTTTTCCTGGATCTTTTTCCCAATCAGTATGGATCAGCACCATCACCCGTTCGCGCTCTGAAGCCAAAGTATCAGTTACCAAGCCTAACTCGATGTAGGGATTGGCTCGGACACGCATGGTGTTGCGCATCGATGCCTGATGATATCGCTGAGACTCGCGCAATAAAGCAGCGTAGTCTTTGATAACACCTTTTCCGAGATGCTGGAACGTGCGATACGCTGACTTACGCTTTTTCGGGTCACTGTGCTTCATCGCCGCCAGTGCACGATTCTTAAAAGAACGGCCAAGCTCTGGTGTGTCATCATCTTGCGAAAACGTGCAGGGAAATAACATTATAATCCCGATGACTATAACCGAATATTTTTGCTTCATAAATTCACTAAACCTTAACGCAATTTTTATTACGTTACGCATTTTTTCAAGATGACAACGCGTAAGCAATATGTGGCGTGTACAACGCCGACTCTAGCAAGAATGAATCGTGCCCTTTGTCTGAGTGCACGGTAATGTGCATGGTATCCACACCTGCCTTCTCTAGCCCATTTACAATCTCTGCCTGCTCCTCTGGGTAAAAACAAAAATCAGAATCAATGCTGAAGACGAGAAACTTTTGCCCATGCTCACTACAAGGGCGGAAAAGCTCTTTGGGGGATGATACGCCTGCCTCTTTACATGCATCGTAGCGTGACCACATGTCAATGATGCGTAAGTAGGTATTTGCATCAAATCGCTTAACAAATTTTTTACCCTGGTGCAGCATATAGCTCTGAAATGTATCCTGCACACGATACCATGCAAGGGACTCATCATCTTGGCGCACCTCCTGTCGTGCACGTTGTTCAATAGCATCAAGGTGCACAAATGTCTTGTGTGAGATCATTCGCGCCAGAGCGAGACCATAATCAGGGTGTGGCCCATCATAATAGTTACCACCATTGAAGTGGGGATCGTTTTCTATGGCAAGGATTTGCTCGAAAAGTATTAAGCGATTTAATACTGTTGTCTTCATTCCACTGGCAATTGGAATGACAGTTTTAACCCGATCAGGGTAAAGCGTGGCCAACGACAACGTAACTAAGCCACCGACAGATGGCCCTATGGATGCGTGTAATTTATCAATGCCAAGAGCATCCAGTAGAGCAATCTGCATCTTTACCTGATCGCTGACAGAAAGCTGTGGGAATTCTTTACCGTAAGCTTTTCCTGTTTCTGGATTGATACTACGCGGCCCAGTAGTGCCGTAACAGCCGCCAAGATAGTTGGCACTGACAATAAAATACTGATCCGTATCCAACGCCTTGCCCGGGCCGATAAAATCATCCCACCATCCTTGATGTAATTCTTCACTCCATAGCCCCCCCGCCTGTGGAATCGATGGATTATACCCAGATGCGTGGTGAGACCCTGAAAGGGCATGGGTTAGTAAAATCGCGTTAGACTTGTCTTGATTCAACGTCCCCCAAGTCTGGTAGATCACTTCTACATGAGGGATGAAGCCGCCATCCGATAGAGCAAATGGTTGCTCACCTAGGATAAGACTCAGCGTAGGTTCCTCCTTTTGGCATAGTGAATTTTTAGGCACGGAATCATTGTTCATAAAATCAACGATTAGAACATTATTTTTTACGCCAAAAAAAATGCTATCTGCGCAATACAGATAGCGATTGGTTGATCTCAGCCATACTCAGAGAGCCTTCTTCAGTCTAGCATACTCTTTTTCAAGAGATACAAGCTCGGCCTTCTTTTCGGAAATCAAATCATGAATATCCGCAAGCCGACGCAGCTTAGCTGCAAAACCAGTATTGCTAGGCTTAGGCCCAGAATTATCTGAGTTCGTTTTTTGGACCGGCGCAGAATTCTTTAGGATCCACTGCCCGATAGTAATCTGGCTAATCCCGAACTTCCGAGATGCAGCAGCCGCACCACCACGGCCCATGTCAGCATTCACCTCTTTCACATAGGCGAGCACTTCAGATTTCTGAGCAGTTGTATAACGCTTGCCGCGCCCCTTCGATTCAGTTGGTATGACAACTGCGCGATTTTCGCCATCTGGGTTTCCTGTTACAGCAGAATTTCTTTTTGAGCTCATAGACATGTTAGATGGAGTAGATGTTCAAAAAATGAATGTGTTACAAGAAAAAAATAAACATATGACATTTTATCATATTTAAAATTACTAACGATGGGTAGTCACGATTGTTAGTCGTTGAAGCAAATCATCCCACAAATTAGAAAAAATTGCCGCTGTGCCGTCCTTGGCGCGAGAGCCACATTTCCGTTTGCTCAACAGGTTGGGGACATCCTGCGATCATCTGTCTTCCTGAAAAGGCATGACATCAGTCCACAGGGGCCGCCCCCAGTAATAGTCTATCGGTCTGGGCATGCATTCCAGTAACGGGCGAACACAGCAGCACAAGCAACTTAATCAGTGCGATCAACTCACGCAACACGTAATTAACATTTTGGTGAAACTATATTTCTAAATCTTAGTTGACAGATATTGAATCTGCTCTTGCGCATCGGCTCGAGAACCACCAAATTCCGCACATGGAATTTCCTACTACCCGCGCCAGCGTGCACACCCTGGAAAACGGACTAACTGTATTACTTGATCCAGATCCACAGGCACCCGTAATCTCTACCCAAGCATGGGTGGAGACTGGAAGCATTCACGAAGGCCGCTTCCTCGGCGCCGGAATCTCACACCTGCTAGAACATATGGTTTTTAAGGGGACCGAACGTTACGACGGACAAGCAATATCAGATACCGTTCAAGCAGCTGGCGGTGAATGGAATGCATACACTACATTTGATCGAACCGTCTACTATATTGACGGTCCTGCCGAGAGCGTAGAAACGTTTCTCAGTGTGCTAACCGAGATGGTCTTCAAACCTTCTTTCCCTGCTGAGGAGTTTGAAAAAGAGAAAAATGTAATTAGGCGCGAAATCGATATGGGTATGGACGACCCCGATGACCGTAACGGTAGGTTACTCTACTCAACGGCCTACAGTATCGATGCTCGCAGCCAGCCTGTGATCGGTCACATGGATCTGTTTAATCAACTCACCCGTGAAGATATGCAGAAGTATCATCGCGAGCGTTACACAACGGAGAATACCTTTTTATGTGTTTCAGGTGATTTTGATACTGGGAAGATTCTCGATTACTTAAAAGAAGAAACAGTAAACATCACGAGAACCTGCACTCGCCCTGCTCTGGTAACAGCTGAACCTCGCCAAATGGGTCAACGACAACGGACTGAAAAATTCTCCATTCCTACATCCAAACTCACCATGGCATGGCAAATCCCCGAACTTGAGCACCGCGACTCTGCCACCCTTGACTTACTGGCTACGATTCTTGGCACAGGGCGGTCGAGTAGATTATATCGCAACATCCGTGAGCGAACCGGTCTCTGCCATCACATTGGTTCATGGTGCATGAATACTCCCCAGCTTCCCGGGCTATTTGCGGTATCTGCGATTGTAGATCCTGAGAAATCTGATGCGTTACAGGCAAAAATTCTCGAAGAAATCAACCAGCTAACAAAAGCTGAAATGAACGATGAATTATCGAAGGCAAAACGCATAACCTACGTGAACCAAGTTCGCACATTGGCTACTGCATCTGGTAGAGCATCAGACCTTGCATCAAACTGGCAGGAAACACGCAATCTCAATTTCACTCGTGATTACCTAACTTATATTAACCGCGTTAGCGAAAATGACCTGTGGCGATGCGCAGAGACCTATCTGATCCCTGACACACTCACTATAACTTCACTTGACCCAGAGGACCAAGAAATAAGCAAAACGGATATCAAACCCATATCGACACGTGGCGAAATGATTACCCGCGAGCTCAACAATGGGCTCACCCTTGTGTTGATGAAAGATGACCGCCTACCAACAGTCTCCATTACCATGGCAACACTCGCGGGGTTAGTTTCAGAGACCGCAGAGAACTCGGGAACCAACGCTCTTCTGTCCAAACTTATACCAAAGGGCACGAACACAAGGACGGGTGAGGACATCGCGCATACGATGGACTCGCTCGGCGCATCATACGGAATCAGCTGTGGTAATAACACAACATTGACTTCAGCATCATGCTTACGTGACGATTTACCGGTCGTACTAGAAATCGTTGGCGATCTAATTCAAAACCCATCACTTCCTGAAGAGGCACTTGAGCGTGAACGTAAAACGATGATTACCGAGTTACGTGAACAAGAACAAGATCCACTATCGGTAGCATTCCGACAGATGAGACCCGCCCTCTTTGGCGAAAATGGTTACGGATTAAACAGCGGGGGAACTGAAAAGTCCCTGAATGCACTTACCTCCAATTCACTTGCCACATATCATCAGAAATATTTCACGGCTAAAAACTCAGTGCTCGCTATTTTTGGCGACATCGATCTGGAAGCCGTGACTGCTGATGTAGAGAAGTTTTTTGGCACCATGGAAAAAGGCAAACGCATGACCGCTCCAGATGTTGATATCTTGAAACCGATTGAGATTCGCGAGCAACTCGACAAACAGCAAGCTATTCTCACAGTTGGTTTCCATGGTGCCAGTGCACATGAATGCGACAATCACGCACTCGAGCTAATCCATGACTATTGCACAGACATGGCAGGGCCACTATTCACCAAAATCCGAGAAGAGCTTGGACTCGCCTACTATGTATCTGCCACTCAGTTCCATGGCATCAACACCGGTATGTTTGCATTCTACATGGGGACCTCGCCAGAACAGCTTGATACCGCACGCTCAGTTTTATTAGAGGAAATTGAGAAGATCGCAGAGAAAGGCATTCCTGAGAATACACTAAAAGATGTTAAAACCACTTGGCTGGCATCTCATGCGCTAAGCAAACAAAAAATAGGATCGATGGCACGCCTCAGCGCAATTGATGTCTTGTTAGGCTTCCCTGCGGATCATCATACGCACACACCTGATGTCATCCGTGCATTGACTGATGATGACATAAAAAAAGCAGCACGAAAATACTTTGGCAAAAAGCCGGTTATTGTTACCGTAACGCCCTAACTGATAATCCCAATTCTCTAAATCTGCAATCAACAACACAATGAGTGACACCAAACAAACTGACACCCGCTTCAATGACTTCGTTTACCTTCAGGCACAAAATGCTGGACTATTTCTTGGTCAACTCCCCAACCCTGCCACCGGTGAAACCAGTGTTAACCTCAAAGCAGCAGCTACCGTCTTGGACTCATTAGAAATGCTCGCCGCTAAGACCAAAGGGAACCTGACGGCCGATGAATCTAGCTTACTTGAGAAAGCTCTGCTAAATATTCGCGCTCTGTATGCCAATGTAGAGGATCTCGCGTAGTGTTGCCTACTACTTTGACCTTTGCCACTCTAGCTCCATCTCATCCAGAGTGGCGCAATCGAGCGTAATCCCTAACGACTGCAAAGCATGATCCATCGCAGCAAAACGTTGTTCAAATTTACCGTTAGTAGATTCTAATAGGATCTCAGGATCGAGCTTATGACGGCGAGCGAGGTTCACCACTGAAAACAATAGGTCCCCTATTTCCTCACTGAGTTTGTCGCTGTCACCTGACTTAATTTCCTCCTCAACCTCTTCCAATTCCTCACGGATTTTATCCACAACGCCATCGTCGTCTGGCCAATCGAAGCCTACTTTGGCGGCTTTTTTTTGCAGTTTAGCGGCTCGTAGCATCGAGGGGAGGCCTTTACCTATATTATGAAGATAGGGTTCGTCTTCATCTCCTTTTTCCTGTCTCTTGATCGCATCCCACTGGTTAAGCACACCGTCAGTATCATTCACCGAGCTATCACCGTAAACGTGTGGGTGTCGCCTAACAAGCTTATCACTAACTCCACTGGCAACATCATCAAAATTATATCTCCCAGCTTCCTCCGCTAATTCACTATGGAAAACAACCTGCAGCAATAGATCGCCAAGCTCTTCCTTAAGGTGCTCCCAATCACCTCGCTTGATTGCATCAACCGTCTCGTAGGTTTCCTCAATCAGATTTTGCAGCAGGCTTTCGTGCGTTTGCTCCGCATCCCACGGGCATCCACCCGGCGCACGGAGTCGGTGAATGATCGCACGCAGACGAGTCATTTGCTTTTCCTGCGCTGAGCAGTTGATCATTTCTTGGTCATCCATTGAACAAATTATTGATTGGCCACACGCTTCAACACGTCGCGTTCTTCCTCAGTCAGGCTCTGCAGGCCGTCGCGATTAACTTTATCGAGAATACGGTCGATTTCAGAATCGTCTAAATTGATGGCAATGCGTGGCTTCATCTTGGAGTCGCGCATCACCCGAGCATCTACGACTCGTCGATTTCGTCCATTATTCTCACCGATAAAGTTAAGCAAGAAGGGAAACTTCATTAAAACGAACCCAAGAATAGCGCCGCCAAGGTGACCTGCTTCACCACCGGCGTTCTGGAGATTAAATAGAATAACTACCGCACTTATACCGAGCGCCATGTATGCGAAGGTGCGCATACTCATGGGAAGAATAAAAAATAGCAATACTTTGAGATTTGGCGCAATGATAGCAACACATGCCAGAATGCCGAAGATACCCGCAGACGCACCCACTAAGGGAATGTATGAAGCTGGCAACATCTCGTTCAAGCCTATTGGCACTGGCTGGGTGCCAAACCAACCCGCGTAAAAAAGAACTACGTAAAGTAAAGCACCAGCTGCGCCGGTCGATAAATAATAAATTAGAAACTTCTGACTCCCCCACCATCGCTCGGCAAAATGCCCAAAAAAGAAAAGCCCAAGCATGTTAACCAATAGATGGTGGAAACTTGCCGTATCATGCAAAAACTGAAATGTGATAAAACGCCAAATTTGGAAATTTTCAATTGCAGTAGCCACGCTAAAATGCCCCCATGCTTGCATCTTATACTTAAGCACAATCATATCTAGGAAATACACCGCGATATTGATGATCATCAGCCACTTTACTACAGGAGCCGCCGCAAAACGTGACGGCTGACTCGCCATACCGCTATGCATTTTAGGCGGCATGTTTCGGTGGTAATCTCTATCTGCTATTCCCATATCTTGAGCCGATTGATAACACGTGAACGTGGCTCCCGCAAGACGTGGTCTTCATGAAATAACATGCGAATGCAATGTATCCTGCCCACACTTGTGACTTGCCAGTTGACCCTGTCTCGGCATGATGAGGATGTGTTTGCAAGGTTTTCGATCAAATCACTACTATGGCCAATCGGCCTGTCGATTTTGGGCGTTGTTCTATGCTTATACGTTATCCCTCACGAGATGGCAGCCGTGGATGAGCACATCATTGGTTTCCCCGATACTGACATCCCAGGGCATAGATTGCGCCCATGGTTATTAGCATTACTCTGCATAATACCCGCCATCGCTTCATGGATGTATTATTTTTCAGGCAGTCTCGATCGCTATCTCGCCCGCCGCTTCCTCTCAGCCTTCGCCCTCTGTATGGGTGGTATGCTCGCCGTGCTTCTGCTCACCGATTTACAGAACAACGCGTCAAATTTCTCACAAAGCAATAACAGCATCGAGATGGCCATCAGCTATTACGGCATCTTTCTACCAGCGACCATCGTCTTTATGCTGCCCTACGTGCTATTGTTGGCACTGCTATACAGCCTTGGGAAAATGTCGCGACACCAGGAAATTGTATCAATGATACAGACAGGCCGTGGTATTTTCAGAATTGTTTTACCCCTGCTGGTGACGGGCATTTTTTCCTCAACAGTATGTCTTGTGTACAATTACCACTGGGGGCCTACGGCCGAGGGATATAAGGAAATCATCATGGATAAGGCCAAGGGTGGCGAGGCTGATAGGGCCCGCACTGTTCTCTATCGTGATAATAACTCAAAACGCGTATGGTTAGTGGGAGCCTTTCCCTATCAATTTGAAAAAACTGATACCATCATGAATGTCACAGTGAGTGCCTTCAACAGTGGCGGTCACCCCACAACCGTTTTGCGAGCAAAACAGGCACAGTGGTCGCGGGAGAACAAAAAATGGACTTTTACTGGCACACAAATCATCGATAACCGAGCATCGCCCAAACCAGAGCTCATGAAGACGGGTGACGTCGTGATACGTGATTGGCCAGAAACACCATGGCAGATCGTCAAACCTGGCTTGTCCCAGTCGCACCTTGGTGTTCCAGAGCTCAATAGTTGGCTCAGTGCTCACAAGGGAATAGAATGGGCCAATCACAGACCCTATCTCACGCAGTGGCATTATCGCTTCGCACAGCCTGTGATCTGTTTAGTGGTAATCTTACTTGCAGCACCCCTTGGGATTGTATTTTCGCGAAGAGGTGTGGGAGGGGGCGTATCCATAGCTCTCTTTCTGTGCGTAGGCATGCTATTTTCCTCGAGCTTTTTTCTGACTTTCGGTGAGGCTGGCACTCTACCCCCCGCCCTAGCTGCTTGGGGAACGAATATTCTCTTCGCCTGCATCGCTGTATACTTGTTCAACCGCCGTGTTTCAGGTCGGCCAATCTACTCGAGTTTGAAGCGGCTACTTCCTGGCGATAGTTAACTTT
>Ga0206131_10001810_pt1 | contig 26782 bp, 25 predicted proteins | sample Helgoland_Spring_FD_148636 | JGI IMG/M metagenome (GOLD analysis project Ga0206131, IMG submission 148636) | Pelagic subsurface seawater microbial communities from Kabeltonne, Helgoland, North Sea - Helgoland_Spring_Bloom_20160517_1 | ecosystem: Environmental > Aquatic > Marine > Epipelagic ...
TGGTACCGTAAAGCCTACTGACAATCTGGTTATGATTGATGATAGTATTGTAAGAGGAACTACCTTAAAGCAATCAATTATTAGAATATTGGACCGTTTAAATCCTAAGAAAATTGTAGTTGTTTCTTCCGCTCCACAGATTAGATATCCTGATTGTTATGGAATTGATATGGCAAAAATGGGTGATTTTATTGCTTTTAATGCAGCTGTTGAATTATTGAAAGATACTAAACAAGAACAGATACTTACGGAGGCATACGAAAAGTGTAAAGCACAAGCTCATATACCAAAAGAGGAGATGGTCAATCATGTACAGGCGATATACAAGCCTTTTACTGCTGAAGAAATTTCGTCTAAGATAAGTGAGCTATTGACTCCTAAAGGAACGAATGCTGAGGTGGAAATTATCTACCAATCTATTTCGGATTTACACGCTTCTTGCCCTGATCACCAAGGGGACTGGTACTTTACAGGAAACTACCCAACACCAGGAGGAGTAAAAGTGGTGAACAAAGCTTTTATGAATTACATGGAAGGAAATAACGCTAGAGCTTACTAAGCTTAATCACAAAATTTTATTGCTGTTAAGTAAGTGTTTTTGTAACATAACAGCTTAGTTTGTTATCACATATACTTATCTTGTTAAAAGATATATTTAGTTTGTTAAGACAGCTACTTATATAGTTAATAGAAAAACTTAACTTGTTAAGGGATATACTTAGGCGTATAAAAGGTATACTTAATTAGATAAGACAAACACTTATCTTATTAAATGATATACTTATATCAATAAGACAAATACTTACTTTAAAAAAGGATTATATTTGTAACTTATTAAAAATGAGATATGAAACCAATAAATTATAATGGAGACTTAGGGAACTTAATATGTTCCTTAAGATGGGAACACAGAATGACCATGCTAGATGTAACGCAAAAGAGTGGTATAATGCAAGAGCAACTAAGCCAATAGAAATGGGAAAGGAAACCCTACATTAAGGACTTTAGCAAAAATTGCTGGTGCTTTTGACCTTAAGCTTTCAGAGTTTTTTGAAAAGTTAGAAAATAACGAAATACTAGCGGTAAAGAAAAAAGCTAAAGCAAGAAACTATAGGAGTTATTATTAATCAATAACAATTCGTTTCTCAACCGTACCATCATCATAAATATAAAATAGGGTAGTGTTGGAATTGGCTTTTGTTTCCTTTCCTAAAATGTCAACTGTTTTAATTAGTGTTCTTGGATTTTGAATTTCATCAATTGAAGTGGAAGATTCATCTTGAATACACCTTACACAATTACCATCTGCTCTATCGCGATCGGCCATTAGTGAAGTGGTTAAGCTAATCCCAAACAACCTTGATTGCGTACCGTTTAGCGAACTGGTTCTGTACCCTACAAAAGTACCCACATTCCCAATTGCACCTGACATCCTGCTCCTTGCGCCACCTATCGTTAGTTTTAATGGAGAAGCAAAAGCACCTGCCGCATCATTACTAGTCCAGCTTAATCTTTCTGATTCACATTCTGCTTCAGTAGGTAGCCTAAACCCTAAAGGGCAAGGATTGTTTATTCCGTTTACACCTTGCCACAAATTATCATCCGATACAGTTAACCAGTCAGAACTACCTAATATAAAATCAGAATGATTAGGAGAATTAATAGCAGAAAGTACTGATGTTGTGGAAGAAGTTCTGATTTGATGTCCATCAGTGTTTCTACCCCACTGATATAAATCACCATAAGCATTTGCATCATCAAATGCTGTAGCCACTTGTGTTGCACCAAGATTCCTATCCATCCAAGTTCTTTCCGTAATTGGATTATATACAGTATTTACTTGAGCAAATATTGTGGAGGTTGTTATCGTCAGTATTATAAATGATATTTTCTTCATTGTTTTATCTGTTTAAAATATGTTTTTTAACTACCGAACCATCATCATAAATGTAAAACAAAACCTGATTATTTTTAGGCATTGTTTCTCTCCCCAAAACATCTGCTATTTTAAGTAGGTTTCTTGTTTGATTAGTTTGGAATTCATCATTAATACTTGTAGCAGACAATTCAGATAAAGGAAAGCGGAATACTCCTTTACTATGTGTGCCTGCTATAATGTAATTATTATTTAGTTCCAAATCAAAAACATTCAAATCCAATAAACCTTGATTTATTTGTGTCCAATTATCCCCATTATCTAATGAGTAAAATACCCCATCAGTAAATGAGCCCGCAACAATCATATTACTGTTACTCGCAAAACCTCTGTATGTACCTGAAGCAATTCCATTAGTCAATAAAGACCAAGTAGTACCATAGTCCAATGACCTATAAACCCCAGTTCCTGTCTGCCCCCCAGCAAAAACAGTATTTCCTTCTGCTTGCATAGCTCTAAAGTTGATAGAAGTAACCCCTGCACTTACTGCAGTCCAGTTTTGTCCATCATCAATGCTCTTGTAAATTCCGCTACCCTGTGTTCCTACAAATAAAATAGAATCCTGCATGCAACAAATACTTCTGGAATCAATTCCTGCCATACCTGCTGCAGTCCAATTATCTCCTTGGTCTGTAGTTTTAAAAACTCCTGACAATGTAGAAAGAAATATTGTTCCATCAGATGAAATTATTCCATGACATAATAATTGCGTTAGTCCATTATTTTTCTGAGTCCAGTTAACTCCATTGTCAGCACTCCTAAAAACACCTTGTGATGTACAGGTGTAGATATAGGTATCATCAGAAGTTATTCCTCTTGTTGGTCCTATTGAATCATTTCCTGAGTTTGAAAATGTGTATGTTGCTGACTCATCAGTGGAACGATAAGTACCTGTTTGTCCACCAAAGAAGTCAAGATTATCAACTACATGTACCGCCTGTACATCTAGGTTTTCCGAACCAATACTTTGTTGCCATTGGGCATTTGCTGTAATGGTTATTCCTAATAAAAGGATAGTCAATTTATTTTTCATTTTATTTAGTTATTATTTATTCTGATTTATATTCTAATATATCTCCAGGCTGGCAATCCAAAACCCTGCAGATTGCTTCAAGGGTTGAAAAACGAATTGCTCTTGCTTTTCCTTTTTTTAATATGGATAGGTTTGCCATTGTTATACCTACTTTTTCTGATAACTCTGTTAAGCTCATCTTGCGTTTGGCAAGCATCACATCTAAATTAATTATAATCATAATTATACCGTTAATTCATTTTCTTCTTTCAGCTTTACGCCTTGCAGAAATACATAAGAAAGTACCCACAGTAATAAAGAGAATAATAATAAGTTAATAGAAGGGTAATTAGTTGAAATATGAATTTTTGCAACAGGATTTGCTGCCGGCTTTACCCACATAAAATTCAATATTGTAGAAGAAATAAGGTTTAAAAACCAAATTGATAAAAGCAAAAAAGATATTACCCTCAGCTTTGTAATTGTTTCTCTTTCAAAATACAACCCTTTGTTTATTGCCCTCATAAACTCCTTGGAATAATAGGTTGTAAACATGAAGATAATTAACAATAATAATGTTGAAACTAGAATAACTGCTTTTTCAAGTACTGGCGACTCATGAAAAGCTTGATGTTTTAAAATCAGTTTTCTTTTAAGGGATTGAATTGGGAATTCCTTAGACAGTTTGTTCTTTTTTAGCACAACATCTTTAGTATTAAAAGAATAATCCTTTTCATAAATAGCATCATTTGCCTCCACACTAACGGTTAAAGGAATGTCATTACCAAGAACACCATAAAACAGTACTGAAGACAACACTAAAGAGAAAATAACAGAAAACCAAAATGATAATTTTGTTATTAAATAGAGTAAAGAGATAGTTGTAGACTTTGAATACATATCCATTGTAAAATGTTTCTGCAAACATATATAAATTTATTGATAAACGATAAATATATATTGATATTTGATAATTAATTCCTTTTAGCAACCAACTTATACCCTAAATAAGCAGCAGGTAAATAGAAGAGTAAATCTATTTTAAACCAATCAGGATGTGTTAATTCTTGTAAATTCATCCATCCTGCATAAGTGAAAATTAAGCCAATTACTAGCCACTGATACTTAAAGGCAGTTGAGTTTTTCCATTTTGAAATTTGAGAGAGTAAGGTAGCTACTACTGCCCCAATAAATGACCCCATAGCATGAGAGATAATTACTAATAGCATAGCGCCTAAAGGTGCAATTGCCATGTATTTGTTAAGCGCTTCAGCATCTTCCATTGTTACTCCTTCAGGTAAAGGGTAGAATACCATACTTAGGTAATGCATAGCCATCATGCCCATCATTCCTAATATTACCCCTATTATAGTTGTGCTTATTGCTCGTAAAATGTCTTTAATTTTTGGTAAATATAAAAAAAGCCCCACCAAAATGGTAGGGCTTCTTTATTATATGTGAGAAGGATTATCTTTTCTCAGTAGTGTACACATTACCGTGCCACCAGAATCTTTGTTCTTTTGATGAGCCATATTGTTCAACAGCCAAATCAAAAGCTGAACCAAAAGAGTGCATATCAAATACAGGAAGCATTGCTCCTAAGTACTCTTTTAGATCTAATTCTTTTACAATAGTGTTAGGGTCTTCAATAGCAGTTTCCATAGCTGCAGTAGCTAATTCTTCAGCTGTCATTTTTTCAGCATGCTTAGGTGCAATAGTCATCTCGTCAATTAAGTGAGTTGCTCCAGCAAACTTGTCAATAATAAACATTGTGTATCTGATATCAACAGAAATAGTTCTTTGAATTTCTTTTTCAAAAGCGATATCTCCACTCATAGCTTCCCAGTTGCCATCAAAGGCAGTACCTACAATTTCACCCCAAGCATTAATTACTGGAGAACCAGAATTACCACCAGTAATATCATTGTTTGAGATAAAGTTAATTCTTAAGTTACCATCTTTATCGGCATACTGTCCGTAATCACCAATTTCATACAATTCTTTCAACCTTGCAGGAACTTGGAATTCTTCATTAGTAGCATCTTCTTTTTGCATGATACCATCAATAGTAGTGTAGTAGTCATAATGCATAGCGTTTCCTGGCTCATAATCACCTACATTACCGTAAGTAGCACGCATAGTTGAGTTTGCATTAGGGTAGTAGTTTTTGTCAGGATTCATTTCTCTTAAACCTGCAATAAACAATCTGTTTCCTTTTGTTAAATCCTCTCTTACACTTGCTCTTTTAGGAGAGATTTGCTCAATGTACTGGTTGTAGATTGCCATGATAGTTTTGAATGCAGGATCTTTTTCAATTTTTGAAGTTGAAGGATTTTCTAAGAATGCAAAGAATTTTGCTCTTGAAGAAAATACTGATCTTTTAAATGCATTTTTAGCGTACCAACCAAAGTCTAATTTTTTGAAACCAAACAATTGGTTTTCAATTTTCTTAAATAATGGAGCGTGTTGAGTTTTAGGTACATTGTAGTAGTACATCTCTAACATTGAACCAAATAATTCCTCATCAACAGAAGCATTATAATCCTTATAGAATTCTTTTGCTTCTTTCTTGATAGCTCTAATTGCTACATTTCTTTCTTTTCCTTCAGCAGGTAAAGATGCAATTGCTCTGTTCATTTTGAATGACCAGTACATAATTTCTGATCCCATGAATACAGCTTCATTAAGGTAAGTTCTGTTTAAAGCAATTTTTTTACTTGTATTGTAAGCACTTTCAATTAAGTTTAAGGCTTCACCATACTTAGCAACTCTAGCTTCATCTTCTGATACCCAAGCTCTGAACTCATCTTCTAAAGCAACTTTTTTATCGTAAACTCTCATTGATTTTAATCCTTTTGATTGACCAATAAAGTATTTCCAGTAGTTAGAAGTTTGCGCATATTTTGCAGCATACTGAATTTTCACTTTTTTAGAAGCGTCCATTCCTGCTTTCATAATTGCTAATTTCTCATCACGAATATCAACAGTAGTTGGGTTTGTGATATCTAAAGCTTGTTGTACACCATAAGAAGTAAGGTATCTGTCAGTACTACCAGGGAAACCGAAAATCATAGTATAATCACCATTATCAACACCATCCAATTGGATAGGTAAGTGATGTTTTGGCTGGTAAGCAACATTCTCTACAGAGTATTCAGCTGGCGTTCCGTCAGGAGCACAGTAAATTCTGTAAAGTGCAAAATCACCCGTATGTCTTGGCCACATCCAGTTATCAGTATCACCACCAAATTTACCAATTGCTGAAGGTGGAGCACCTACTAAACGAACATCTTTAAATGTTTCGTAAGTCATAATATAGAAGTCATTTCCACCAAAGAAAGATTTGATTCTTGCTGAGTAGTGTGTTCCTTCTGTTTTCTCGTCCACAATAGTTTTTGAGATTTCTCTGATTTTTGCTGATCTTTCTTGTTCAGTCATATCATCAGTAAGTTCAGCAGCTACACGAGCAGTTACATCCTCAATACTTACTAAAAATGATGCTGTTAAGCCTTCATTTGGTAATTCTTCATCACGACTCATAGCCCAGAAACCATCTTTTATATAGTCATTACTAACGCTTGAGTGTTCCTGAATAGAACCAAATGCACAGTGGTGATTGGTTAACATTAACCCTTCTGATGAAATCATTTCACCTGTACAGAAACCACCTAATGAAACGATAGCATCCTTAAGTGATGAGTTGTTTACAGAGTATAAATCGTCAGCAGTCATTTGAAGTCCTGCAGCTTGCATGTTACTTTCGTTCATTGCTTTCAATAATTGTGGCAACCACATCCCCTCATCAGCAATTGCTGAGAACGAGACAAATCCTGCCATTACGATTGATAATATTTTCTTTGTCATTTCTTTAATTTTTAATTGTTGCAAATGTAATGAAACAGAGGGTTCTACAAAATTTCAGTATGTGAAATTTTAGCGTACTTTTGCAGCAATTATGAGTGAACAAAAACTTACCCGAATAAATAAGTTCCTATCAGAGATTGGCTACTGTTCCAGAAGGGCAGCTGACAAACTAATTGAACAAGGAAGAGTAAAAATAAATGGAGAGGTTCCGTTAATGGGAACTAAAATATCAGATGCTGATGAGGTAAGTGTGAACGGAAAAGTGGTACACAGAGTCAAAAAGAAGAAGAAGGTGTACATTGCTTTTAACAAACCTGTGGGCATTGTTTGTACTACCGATCAGATGCGTGAAAAGAATAATATCATTGATTATATTAATTATCCTACTCGTATTTTCCCTATTGGAAGACTGGATAAACCCTCAGAAGGCTTAATTTTTCTCACGAATGATGGCGATATTGTAAACAAGATTTTGCGTGCCCGTAACAATCATGAAAAGGAATATGAAGTAACCGTTAGCAAGCCAATTACTAAAGAATTTATTGAAGCAATGGGAAGTGGTGTGCCTATCTTGGATACCGTTACTCGCAAGTGTTTTGTAAAACAAACCGATAAAAAGAAGTTCAAGATTATCCTTACTCAAGGATTGAACCGACAAATTAGAAGAATGTGTGAGTACTTAGAGTATGATGTTAGAAAACTGAAAAGGGTAAGGATTATGAATATTAAACTGGATATTCCTATTGGTGAATACCGTGATTTTACGCCTACAGAATTGAATCAAATCAATCAGTCGGTAGAACACTCCATTAAAACTTTTGAGGAAGGGAAATAGTTAAATTCTTTTCTCTAAGATATACATTTTATAGTTTAATTCATCTAGTAATAACCTTTTAAAGACAGGATGTATCTATGAAGATTTATTTGGGTATTTCTCTCCATTAATTATTATAGTTGGGATTAAAAGATAATTATTTTTCTCATAAAAATAATCCCAAACCTCTCTAATTTCTTTAAATCCAATTTTTTCACATCTTGGATTTGTCCTTTGATGGAATTTCTTTTCATATTTTTTCTCAAAGTATAATGAATCAGCCCATATGTCAATTACATAATTATCACTACCAAAGTCTGATAACCTTGCAGCATAATAATAATATTTAAATATTAATCCGAATTTCTTTTTATATTCTTTTATGCCGTATGGAGTTAATTCATCAACTATTTTGTAGTTATAGATAGAGTTATTGTAATTTCTATTAAACGTTTCAAAATCAAATAGAAAATGTAAATCATAATTATTTACATACTTTAGGTTTATTATTTTGTTTAGAAATAATGTCTAGATCTTTTTCACTCAATTCATAACTGAAATTATTTAACTCATCATTATCAACTTCCGAGATAGTTCCATCATAAGAAACAAAATCATATCTTTTAGGACTCCTTAAAGAACCATCATTATGTTTAAAGTCAATTACTTTAGGTAATTTAGTTTTACCTTTTTCATATAAATAGTATGTATCCTCTAATAACTGTATATTTGTATATTGATTTTCTTTCTTAGATAATTCAAATAATTGACTATTATTAAGTAAATACTTTGAATAAATATTAAAAGAAACTTCAATATCAAATATACATAAAGTTGATTTAATAGTTATCAATTTATCTTTTACAGAGATTACTTTTTCTAGATGAAAATATTTTATTCCAGAACTAATATATTTCTTTTTTTCATCATCCCATCTACAACGCATAGTGGTTTCTTTATCAGTTATAATAATTCCTTTAATTGGGTTTTCTAAAAAGTAATTTATTATTTCTTTAGCTGTTTTCATCTAGAATTTTAGTAATACTTATTAAATTATTAAAAGTAATAGGTTTATGAAATTCTATTGGGGGGTATTTATCGCTATTTTTAAATTGACTGTTTTCGTTCAACCAAGTTATAATCTTTTTCTTTTTTGTAAATTATCAATCGTTTCTTTTTCGTATTCATTAATGAATATAAAAAAATATCTATCAATGCAATTGTTACAATAATATTCAAACAAGTCGTTTCCTGTATTACCAATTTACAATGTCAGTACTGTTACAAAACACACATCTATTAATAGTTTTCATTCCCATATAAGCAAAGATAATAAAATTAAGTTAGCTTGTAATTACAAAAGAGTAATCTACTTTCTCTTAAAAACGGGAACAGCCGAACAAGCTTTCTCAAACATTAGACTACTTACTGTGTGTTGCAATTTTTTGGTAATTGCCATATAAAGTGATGCGCTCAAAGGAATTTGCCCACAACCTTTTATAATCACTTTTTTGTTTTCAAAATCTAACTAATCCCTTCTAAAACCACATCCCATAATTCCTTACGGGCTATTAAACAGTTCTTAGCAGTTTGTTCTACCTCTTGCCATTTTTGTTTGTCATCACCACATAAATCAGTAATAAGTTGTAAGGCTAATGGGCCGTGTTCTCCACCATCTAATTCTATGTGTCTTTCTAGGTAATACACAAACTTATCCAACTTGTTTTCTTTGCTTAAATCGTTTACAATAGCGGTAAACATATCTGGGATTAAATCCTCACGCCCAAAAGTAAAAGCAGATGCAATTTTATGGGCTTCCCCCGTTTTTAATACATCAAAAGTAGTGGCTAAAAAGGAATCAATAGCCGTATTTACTTTCGGTAAGTCTATACCTTTAACACTATTCACAAACTTTTCAATCTCAGTAGTATTGGCACCACATTCTTTCATGGCATCTAAGTACATTTCATAGTGTGAGGCAGGGTTTCCATCAGCATCAACATCACTTTCTTCTTCCAGTACAATAGAGTTTATCAATCTTCTAATTTTATTATCTCCAACTGGTTTCCATGGCAATGTTGTGGAGGTCAATTCAATTTGTAATCCTTTTAGTAAGGACATAAAATCCCAAACGGCATATACATGAATTTCCATGAGTTTTTGCACATCCTCAATGCTGTTCAGTTGGTTATATAATGGGTGATTAACTACTGCTCTTTTATGCTCAGCAATCTGAGTATTTATGTGTTGAATATTTTGATTCATTATTTATTTTTAAGAACGGGAACAGCCGAACAAGCTTCCCCGAACATTAGACTACTTACGGTATTTTGTAATTTTTTTGTAATTGCCATATAGAGTGAAGCACTCAAAGGAATTTGTCCACAGCCTTTTACAATTACTTTTTTGTTTTGAAATTCTGTATTATCAATAGCATCAATATTTGCAGTGAAAATTTGCTGAAAGACATCCTCCTTTTCCCCAAAATGAATTTCATTAGCAATGCCCTTAAGGTAAGAAGTAACTAGCATAAAAGCCCACATAGGCACAATGGCATCTGCACTACAATGTATGGCTACCGTTTTGCCTTGGTAGATAGAGAAATCAAACTCCCTTAAGCTGGTTCTGAATTCTTTTTCTTTTAGGATAATCCCTTGAAAAAGGAAATCTTTTACTTCTAAAACTGCAATATTTTGCTTGGGAGCATAGTCTGATAAATCAATATTTATCAATCCGCTATTTGCTACTCTATTTACAATCTCACCACTCATTTTATAGCATTCCTAGTTCTAGTTTTGCTTCTTCACTCATCATTTCTTTTGTCCAAGTGGGCTCAAAAGTAATTTCAACTTTTACTTTGTTTACTGCAGGTATTACCTTTACTTTTTCCTCAATTTCAACAGGTAAAGTTTCAGCAACTGGGCAGTTAGGTGATGTTAAAGTCATGGTGATATTTACATCACATTCTTCACTTACTTGTACATCATAAATAAGTCCAAGTGCATAAATGTTTACAGGTATCTCAGGATCATAAATCTCACAGATTACCTCAACAACTTCTTCTCCTATTTTTTGTAATTCTTGTTCTGTTTTCATATTAATTAGATTTGAGATGTTAGTATTGAGATTTTAGACTTGATAAAAAATCTTTTGTCTCTTATCTAACATCTATATACTCATGTCTATTTATTATTTTGTGTCTCTTATCTTTGTACTAAAAGCCTAGCGGTCTAACATCTATTTACTAAAGGCTAAAGCGTATATTTTCATTTGTTTTATCATGGAAACTAATCCATTTGCTCGGGTAGGAGAGAGTTGGTCTTTCAATCCTATTTCGTTTATAAAGTCAAGTTTTGCATCTGCAATGTTTTGCGGAGATTGTCCTGAAAGTACAGTTATTAAAATAGCAATAATTCCCTTAGTCATAATTGCATCACTATCAGCTGTAAAAATAATTTTTCCGTCAGTATGTTCTGCATGTAACCAAACTCTACTTTGGCATCCTTTTATAAGGTTGTCTTCTATTTTGTACTGTTCTTTAATGGGTGCTAAGTCTTTACCTAAATCAATTAGGTATTCGTACTTCTGCATCCAGTCGTCAAACATAGCAAAATCCTCTGTAATTTCTTTTTGTATTTCTTGTATAGCCCCCATTTATGATAACATTTGTTTTGCTTTTTTAATAGCGTTAATTGCAATATCTATCTCAGCTTTTGTATTGTAAGCTGCAAAAGACATCCGAGCAGTTCCAGGAATATTAAAGCGTTTCATTATAGGTTGTGTACAATGGTGTCCTGTACGGATAGCAACTCCCATTTTATCAACTATCATACCAATATCATAAGGGTGTAAGTTATCAATATTAAAGGATATAATTGCTGATTTATGTGTTGCTGTTCCGTAAATTTTAAGTCCCTCAATTTTTAACACTTCAGTAGTAGCGTATTGTAATAGTTCATCCTCATATTTTGCAATGTTTTTTACTCCTAATGCTGTAATAAAATCAATTGCAGCTTTAAAAGCAATTACTCCAGCAATATTTGGAGTTCCTGCTTCAAATTTATGGGGCAAGCAAGCGTAAGTAGTTTTTTCAAAACTTACTTCTTTTATCATTTCTCCACCCCCTTGATAAGGAGGTAAAGCATTTAGTGCGGCTTCTTTTCCGTACAAAACTCCAACTCCTGTTGGTCCGTACATTTTGTGTGCAGAAAAGCAATAGAAGTCAGCATTTAATTCCTGCATATTTAAAGCAACATGAGAGGCAGCTTGTGCGCCATCAATCATTACTTTTGCACCAAAGTTATGAGCTTTTTCAATGATAGTTTCAATATTATTTATTGTCCCTAATGCATTGGAAATATGAGAAACAGCAACTAATTTTGTATTTTCAGAAAGTAGATTATTAAAAGTATCCATATCCAAACTCCCATTATCTAATAGTGGAATAACTTTTAAAGTTGCTCCACTTTGCTCGCAACACATTTGCCAAGGTACAATGTTGGAGTGGTGTTCCAGTTCTGAAATGATGATTTCATCACCTTTTTTTAATAGGGTTCTGAATCCGTTTGCAACTAAGTTAATGGAGTCGGTTGTTCCTTTGGTAAAGATAATTTCATAATTGTGTTTGGCACCAATAAAGGCTTGAACAGTATTTCTTGTAGCTTCAAATTTATCTGTTGCCAGTCCGCTTAAAAAATGAACACCCCTATGTACATTGGAGTTTTCGTTAGCATAGTAATTTGCTTCTGCATCAATTACTGATTGTGGTTTTTGGGTAGTAGCGCCATTATCAAAATATACCAAACCATACCCATTTACCTTTCGGTTTAGGATAGGAAATTGCACTCTTATTTTGTTAATGTTTAGCATTTATAAACTGAAATCTAAATCAACATTTAATTTTTGAGCCAACAATTTCTGTGCTAATAATTTCACCTCTTCTACTGATATATTTTCAATTGCTTCAGAAGCGAATGCGTAGGTTAATACTGCTTTTGCTTCTTCAATACCAATTCCTCTACTTCTCATGTAGAAAAGTGCATCTTCATCCAACTGCCCAATAGTACAACCATGACTACATTTTACATCATCAGCATAAATTTCCAATTGTGGTTTGCTATCAATACTTGAATGGTCACTTAATAATAAGTTGTTATTGGACTGGAATGCATCAATTTTCTGTGCATCCTGTCTAACCATTATCTTACCGTTAAACACTCCCTTAGAGTGTCCTAAATAAACTCCTTTGTACATTTCATTACTCCTGCAATGTGCACTTTTATGGTCTACAAAAGTATGGTTATCAGCAAGCTGATTGTTGTCCAGTATTGAAACGCCATTCATATTGCTTTCGCAATTAGAACCGTTTTGTTCAAAGTTTAAATTATTTCTAGTGAATGAACCGCCAAAAATAAGAGTATTAATATCACAAGTAGAATCCTTTTCTTGATATACATTTACAGTATCAATTAACCTAGATTCTGGTGTGTTATCCTGTATTTTATTGTATTCTACTTTAGTATTTTTAGCGCAATGTATCTGAGTAAAATGATTTACTAATGAGGTTGAGTTGTTCAAGTTTTGAATTCTTTCAACAAACTTAACTTCAGTATTATCTCCTACAGAAATTTGATTTCTGTATTGAGAGAAATTATTTTCTGTAGCTGAGAAAAACAAGATCTCAATAGGACTTTCCAGTATAATATTCTTATCTACTGTAATTGTAAATCCATTTTGAGCAAGGGCTTTATTCAGTTGTAACATACTATCAGTTGTATTGCTTTCAAACTCAGCAAAGCCACTAATACTAATTCCTTTAATGCTTGGAGTATTTATCAGTTTCCCATCAGAGAAAATGATTCTATTCTCAAATCCTAAAGAATATTTTTCTATTGTTGAAGCGTCAATAACTGCACCAGTATTTTCAATAGTATATTCGTTAGTAACTATCTTTTTTAGGGAAGTATACTTCCACTCTTCATCTTTGGTTGTTGGGAATCCCTTAGTAAGAAAAGAAGTAAGGACTTCTTGCTTTTCAGCAGATACCTGAATCCCTTCAGAATACGATTTTAAATTTTCAATTAAGCCCACTGTTTATCCGCTTCTTTAGTTACCCAATCATATCCTTTTTCTTCTAGCTCATGTGCTAGTTCTGCTCCACCAGACTTGATGATTCTACCATTGTAAAGTACATGTACAAAATCAGGAACAATATAGTCCAATAATCTTTGGTAATGCGTAATAACAATAGTAGCATTATCTGCACTTTTTAGTTTGTTTACTCCATTAGCAACAATTCTAAGTGCATCAATATCTAAACCTGAATCAGTTTCGTCCAAAATAGCTAATTTGGGTTCTAACATTGCCATTTGGAAAATCTCATTTCTTTTCTTTTCTCCACCAGAAAATCCTTCATTCATGTTACGCGATAAGTATCCTTGCTTAATGCTTAATAATTCCATTTTTTCACGCATCATTTTTAACAAATCTTTAGTTGGCATTGGCTCTAAACCTTGTGCTTTTCTTTTTTCTGAAATAGAAGTTTTGATAAAGTTTGAAACTGAAATTCCTGGAATTTCAACAGGATATTGAAAAGAAAGAAATACACCATTATGTGCTCTTTCCTCCGGATCTAATTCCAATAAATCTTCTCCGTTAAAAGTGATGTTACCCCCCTCAACTTCATAATCTTCATTACCAGCAATTACTGCTGATAGTGTACTTTTACCAGAACCGTTAGGTCCCATGATAGCATGGATTTCTCCTGCTTTCACTTCTAAGTTTATTCCTTTTAGGATTTGATTGTCTTCAATTCCTGCTTTTAAGTCTTTTATTTGTAACATTTTCTTGTTTTTAACCTACTGAACCTTCAAGGCTGATTTCTAATAATTTTTGTGCTTCTACTGCAAACTCCATTGGTAATTGGTTTAATACTTCTTTACAATACCCATTTACGATTAAGGCAATTGCTGCTTCTGTTCCAATACCTCTTTGGTTGCAATAAAATATTTGATCTTCTCCAATTTTTGAGGTAGTTGCTTCATGCTCTACTTTGGAAGAATTGTTTTTTACTTCAATGTATGGGAAAGTGTGAGAGCCACATTTATCTCCCATTAGTAAGGAATCACATTGAGAGAAATTTCTTGAGTTAGTTGCTCCTTTAGATATCTTAACTAATCCTCTGTAATTCCCATCACTTCTTCCTGCTGATATTCCTTTTGCAATAATGGTACTCTTAGTATTTTTACCTAAGTGAATCATTTTTGTACCTGTATCAGCTTGTTGTTTGTTATTGGTAACTGCTACAGAGAAAAATTCTCCAATTGAATTATCTCCTTTTAAAATACAAGAAGGATATTTCCAAGTTACTGCCGAACCTGTTTCTACTTGTGTCCAAGATATTTTTGCGTTTTTATGGCAAATTCCTCTTTTGGTTACAAAGTTGAAAACCCCACCAACACCTTCAGCATTTCCTGGGTACCAGTTTTGTACAGTAGAGTATTTTATATCTGCATCATCCATAGCGATAAGTTCTACTACAGCTGCATGTAATTGATTTTCATCTCGCATTGGAGCAGTACACCCTTCCAAGTAACTTACCTGAGAGCCTTCATCAGCAATTAATAATGTTCTTTCAAACTGTCCTGTTCCTGCTTCATTAATTCTAAAATAAGTTGATAGCTCCATAGGGCATTTTACTCCTTTTGGAATATAACAAAATGAACCATCAGAAAATACAGCTGCATTTAATGCAGAAAAGAAATTGTCTCTTGCAGGAACAACTGTTCCTAGATATTTTTTTACTAGCTCAGGATGATCTTGAATTGCATCAGAAATAGAGCAGAAAATAATTCCTTTCTCCGCTAAAGTATCTTTAAAAGAAGTAGCTACAGAAACAGAATCCATTACAATATCTACAGCAACATTTGCTAATTTTTTTTGTTCATCTATTGAAATTCCTAACTTGTCAAAGGTCTTTTTCATCTCAGGATCTAAATCATCTAAACTGTCCAAAACAGGTTTTTGTTTAGGTGCTGAATAATAAATTACATCCTGATAGTTTGGTTTTTCATAGGATACATTTGCCCAATCTGGCTCTTCCATTTCCAGCCATGCAGCATATGCTTTTAATCGGTAATCTAACATCCATTTTGGCTCGTTTTTCTTTGCAGAAATAATACGCACCACATCTTCAGAAAGCCCCTTAGGGATAGTATCTGATTCAATGTCTGTTGTAAATCCGTATTTGTATTCGGTTGTAGTTACCTTTTCTAATAACTCGTCTTCCGACTGTCTTTTTTGCTCACTCATTTTTTGTAAATTATTATAGAGAAAAACTTTCCCCACAACCACAAGTCCTGCTTGCGTTTGGGTTGTTGAATACAAATCCTTTTCCATTTAATCCGTCAGAAAACTCTAATGTAGTACCAACTAAGTATAAAAAACTTTTTTTACTCACTAAAAGTTTAATGTTATTGTCTTCAATTAACTCATCTTCTTCATTTTTTTCTGAATCAAAGTCCAATTTATAGCTTAAACCAGAACAACCTCCACTTTCTACACCAACTCTAACAAAGGACTTCCCTTTCTCATCCTTATCTAGTAAGTGCAGTAATCTATCTCTTGCTGAATCGCTAATATTTATCATTTGTTTAGAATCGTTCTAATTAAGCCGGCAAATATACGAATTTTAAAGCAGATAATTGTGTATCTTTGCCGCCATGAGTTTACTTGAAGATAAAGGCGTAAATACTACTCCAATTTCAAAATTGGGAGAGTTTGGTTTGATTGATCATCTTACTAAGAATATTGAAATTAAAAATACTAGTTCTGTTAAGGGAATTGGTGATGATGCTGCTGTAATTGATATGGGAGAAAGATATCAATTAGTTAGTACTGATTTATTGGTAGAAGGTGTTCATTTTGATTTATCATATATGCCCTTAAAGCATTTAGGTTATAAATCAGTTGCCGTAAATGTTTCTGATATTTGTGCTATGAATGGTGCTGCAAAGCAAATTACGGTTGGTTTAGCTATGAGTAATCGTTTTACTGTTGAGGCTTTGGATGAGTTATATGAGGGAATAAAATTAGCTTGCGCACATTATGGGGTTGATTTAGTAGGTGGAGATACAACTTCTTCAACTGCTGGGTTAATGATAAGTGTAACTGTTTTAGGAGAGGTTGAAAAAGAAAGTATAGTGTACAGAAGTGGTGCTAAGGTGAACGATTTAGTTGTTTGTACGGGTGATTTGGGGGCAGCTTATTTAGGATTACAACTTTTGAATAGAGAGAAAGAAATGTTTAAGGAAAACCCAACTATGCAGCCTGATTTAACAGGGAATGATTATGTATTAAGAAGGCAATTGAAACCAGAAGCTGGAGTAAAGTATATCGATATTTTAAAAGAATTAGAAATTGTTCCAACTTCAATGATTGATATTTCTGATGGACTTTCTTCAGAGGTTCTGCATTTAGCAAAATCATCTAATGTTGGAATTACCATTCATGAGGATAAAATTCCTGTAGACTACACGGCTATGAATTTGGCAAATGAGTTTAATATGAATCCTATTTTTTGTGCCTTAAGTGGAGGAGAGGATTATGAATTACTGTTTACAGTAAGTCAAGCTCATTATGATAAATTAAAAAAAGATGCTGACTTTACTATTGTAGGTTATGTTACTGATGCTAGTGAAGGAAACAATTTTATTGCTAATGACGGAAGTTCACATCCACTAACTGCACAGGGTTGGGATGCAATGAAAAAATAGCTGAACTCATAAGATTATTATTAGTTTTTCATCCATCTATAACAAGAGTGATTAGTTATATTTTATTTATGGGAACATAAGAAATTGGTTTTTTTAATTTTCTTATCTCATTTTTCCTCCTCATCTTTGTGCAAGATTTAGCAATACATAGCATGAAAAAATACTTATTAATACTCTTTGTTTTAGCAGCCTTTACTAGTAAAGCTCAAGTTTCAAATGTGCATATATCATTTGGGACAACAGGGGTAGTTTATCCTGTTAATGTAAATGAAGGGGATTTTATTTCATTCTCTTTCTGGCTGGTGAATAGGGGTAATATCCCTTTAAGCTCTCCAATTGAGATAATAATTGCTATTGAGGATTCGGCAGTAAACTCTACTTATTCTATAAGTAGTTTAGGAAGTTTTTCAGATATTGACTCTGTTTTTTCTCCTAATGATTCTATCTTTATTGTTGTTTGGGACCATATAAGTTCTGCTAGATATAGCCAAGGAGATAATATAGTAGTGATTTGGCCTAATTTTTATTCGCCATACCCTTCTACTTCTGATGAGTTTATAGGAAATATAAATATGAGTACTTTAAGTTCAATATCACAAAAGCAAAGTGAAGAGTTTAATATTTTCCCTAATCCTATTATAGAAACAGCAACCCTTAAAACGAAACAACCTATAAGTACATTTAAGATGATTGATATTTTAGGAAATGTGGTGCGTTATCAAGATAATATTCAAGATAATTTTATTGCAATACATAAAAATGAATTAAAGAGTGGCATCTATTTTATAGAGTTGAAAATTGGAAATAACACACAAATAAAGAAAGTAATTATTAAATAAGACAAAAGCCCAAGTCGAACTAATATTGGCATTAAAGAAATGAAAATACAAATGAAAAATGTAGCTTTTTTATTAGTAGCAATGCTAATGATTTTTGCAAGAAGCATGAGCGCACAAACAGTAATTTATGTGCAAGGAAATTTTTCTGATTTAAACGGAAATCCTATTGCATACCAAGATGTTTATTTGTCAGATGACACAACAAGTATGAATATGGCCATAGCTATTACAGATGTAAATGGTGATTATTTTGGCACATTAACAACACTTTCTAATCAAGGAATTTTATTTGTTGCTACTGAGGATTGTAATCAGAATTTGATTTTGAATACTCATCCATTCAGTTTAAATACTCAAATGATTACTTCCAATTTCACGATTTGTGCTTCTAGTACAACTACTCCTTGCTCTTTGTCAGGAGCTGCAGTTCTTTATACACCTCAACTTGGACTTACTGCATCTGTAACAGGTTCAAATCCTCCTTATGCTTATTTATGGAGTAATGGTGTTAATACTTGGCAACAATCTTTTTATCAAAATTGGTGTGTAACTATTACAGATGCAAATGGTTGCGATACTACTATTTGTGATACATCTTCAGCTCCTCAGCCCTGTACATTATATGGAGCATATGTGTCTTCTTCTCCGAATGGTTTATCTGCAGGTGTAATGACTATGCCTCCAACTGGATTAACCTATATATGGAGTAATGGGATGACTGGAAATTGGTCGTCATTTTATCCAAATTGGTGCGTAAATATTATGGATATGAATGGTTGTGATACCACTATTTGCGACACAAGTTTAGTTAATCCTACTAATTGTATTGATCCTAATCTAATTGATTCAACAGTAATGTGCAATATGATTTACAATCCAGTTTGTGGTTGCGATAGCATAACTTATTCTAACCCATGTGAGGCAGAAAACTATGGAGGAGTTACTTCTTATACTTATGGTCCTTGTGGAAGCACGAGTACATCTTGTCAAGCTTATTTTACAGCTATGAATATTGGCTTTAATCCTAATGCTGTGCCAGTGGTTATGCAGTTTACTGATATGTCATCAGGAAATGCAAATAATTGGATATGGGATTTTGGTGACGGAACAACTGGAACTGGACAAATGCCAGTTCATACTTATGCTGTGCCAGGAACTTATTTAGCTTGTTTAACAATTGAGGAAATAGATGCAAATGGAACAGTTGTTTGCACAGATACTTATTGTGATAGTGTATGGGCAGATACTACAGGAATTAATCCTCCACCATTTTGTTATGCTGACTTTTCATCTACACAGGTTGCAGTTTCTGATAGTACATTCTTTACTAACCTTTCTTCAGGAGTAAGTAATACAACATCTTATTTCTGGGATTTTGGAGATAACTCATTTTCAACAGACGAAAATCCTGTTCATTTGTATGCACAATCAGGTTGGTATTATGTGTGCTTAACAATTATGGACTCAACAAATAATTGCTATAATACTTATTGTGATTATATCAACATTCAAATTGCAAGTTCTGGTAGTTGTCAAGCTTATTTTTATAGTATGCCAGCTCTTATTCAAGTACCAAATTCTTATACTTTTTACGACATGTCTTCAGGAAATCCTTCTAATTGGTTGTGGGATTTTGGTGATGGAAACACTTCAACTCAGCAGAATCCAACACATACTTATTTATCAACAGGTTCTGGTTTCTATCTAGTATGTTTAACTATATCAGAATATGATCCTATAACTCAAGCTCTAATTTGTACAGATACTTATTGCGATAGTATTTACTTGATGAATCAGCCTTCTTCTTGCTATGCAGATTTTTATGCACAAGATTTAGGAAATAATGAAGCTATGTTTACAAATACATCTTCCCCTCAAACTGGTACAACTTGGTTTGGAAATGGAGAAGTTGATATTGATTATGGAGATGGAAATATTGATTATAATATAGGATCTTCCGTAAATCATACTTATGCAAATGCAGGAACTTATTATGTATGCGTAACAGTTTGGGAAACAGATTCTGCAGGTTCTGTACTTTGTACTGATACTTATTGTGATTCAGTAACAGTAACTTCAGGAACTATGCCTTGTCAAGCAGATTTCCAAGCAATCAGAGATACAGGGATAGTTATTACTCAAAACCCTAATGGAACAACTACAACTGCATTCGGTGATATCTTCTATTTTATGGATTTATCAACTCCTGTGAATATGATACAATCTTGGCAATGGGATATGGGGGATAATGGTGCAGGACAATATTTACAAAATACATCTTCAACCTCACAAATGCCAGTTTATGAGTTTGATACTAATGGGGTGTATAATGTATGTTTAACTATTGTAACAATAGGAGGGCAATGCACTTCTACTACTTGCGATAGTGTTGATTTTTCAATGATGCAAGGACAAACAGCAATACAGGAAGTAATTGCTTTTGAAGAGCTTGCGTTATATCCTAACCCTGCAAATGATAAAATTACGGTTAATCTAATGTCAAATACAAGTGGTAATTTATCTATTCGTTTAGTAAATATGATGGGTCAAACATTGTCCTATGAAGACATAATAATATTTAATGGAGCTATCAATCATAGCTTGGATGTTTCCGAAATTGCGAATGGTGTTTATTCTGTTGAGGTGGTTCTAAATGGAGAGAAGCAACACCAAAGAGTGGTGATTAGCAGGTAATACCTGTGGTTAATTGGTTTGAAAAAGGGAGCTGTGGTAGCTCCCTTTTTTGTTTTTATAAGAAAATTAATTGTATTTTTTAGAGCAAACTCTTTAACCAAACATTATAGTTGATAACATCAATATCATCTGCTTGTTCATTATCAATTGATGTGCTTAGTTCAGTTATCTTCTTTAAAAGTTTTTTGTCTTGATTGAGGTTATTACAATACATAAGTGCATCAATAATCTCAACCAATTGTTTATCTCTTTTAAAGTTGTTTTCTTTCAGCAGACCTTTAAATATTTTTTTAATGTGTTTTATCTTACTGTCAATAACATCAGTCTGGTTCAAATCAAAACGAACAATCAGTTCAGCAATATGAATTTTTAGCTGGAATGATTTTCCGATATTTACAAAATCATTCTGTAAGATAAGGCGAGATAAGTTTTTTACTGCTAAGGAAAGCTTTCCTTGATCATAATAAATAAGGGCAGTATTCAAATAAATGAAAACAGAGAAAGTAGGGAGTTGTTGAATAACATCATTTCTTTTTGCTTCTTTCAGTACTTCCAAAGCTTTGTCCTTATTGGATAATGAGTAGTTGATTACTAGGGCATTATAGTAGTAAAATAAAAATTTATCTTTTAAGAATCCATCATATTCATTCATGCTGTTTTTTAATTTTTCAGCATATTCTAATGATTGTTTGTATTTATGGGTTTTAAATAAACAGTTAGTTAAATAAGCTAGCATGGTTAGCTTTTGTTCATGATTTGATTTTGTGAAGATCTTATCATTATTAAACTCTTCAAAAGTGTGAGTAAGGTATTCCTCTAAAGCATGAAAGTCGTGTTGTTGTAAAAGAATTCTGCTCACTACTTGATATACTTTTATTCTAAATTTTGGGCTTTTTGGAATTTTTTCATTTTTAGAAAAGCTATTCAATGTTTTTTGGAGCACTTCATTTACTGACTCATCATTTTTTGAAAAATTTTGAGCTGTTTTGATTTTATATAAAACAGCTGCTAGTAATAAATCAATTTCCTGTACCCAATTTAGACGCTCATTGTTTTCTCTTTTCTTTTCAATGTATTTTTCTACATTGATTGAAATCATATCATAGGAAAGTTTTAAAATTTCAGAATAGATAATAGAAAGTAGTTCGTAAGCTTCAATATTATCCGCTTCCTTTTCAGCTTTTTTTAAGTAATGAAAGGAGAGTTTAACATTTCCTTTTCTTTTATAAACTCTTGCTAATAATACAAAATGGAGAATGAAAATATCTTTTTCCTTTCCCATATGTTGTAACATCATACTTTTGTTTAAGTCCTTATAAAGTCTATTTTTTAATTGGTAAAAACTATTTTTGTTTTCATGATATAATTCATCTGAAATTATTTGTTCGTCATAATCTTCTCCATTTTGTTTAATAAAATCAAATAAAAGGATGTCTTTGCGCAAATCCCCACTATTTGTACGACCTGCAAAAAGCTTGTAAAACCTACTTTCCTCTTTGTTTAAAGAGTTGATTATTTCAAATAAAATGTTCATATATGAATTTTGAACGGCTAAGATATATATAAAATAGTAATGAAGATGTGAAAAACTACTATAATTCTTCCGTATACTTGTGCTATGAAATTAAAAGGGTTTATTTTTAGTCTATTCTTACTAGCATCAGTTGGTGTTAGCGGTCAGAGTATTTTACTGTCATTTGGTGAAAATGGAATTAATATTCCTGATACAGTAACAATGGGTGATACAATCTGGTTTTCCTGCTGGGTAGTAAACACAGGAAATGGAGTTATTTCAGATAATGTTTTAATTGAAGCTGGTCGTTACAATCAGACTCAAGGGTTAACAAATGTGAGAGCAATTGGAGCACAGGGCCCTAATGTGATATCTCCTGGAGATAGTTTGGCATTTGTTCCTGGGTTTCTGTATGAGGTGGTTACGCAACAACATTATCTAATTGGAGATAATATAGTTGTTATTTGGCCAAAGGTTAGTTCTCCCGTCACTCAAACTACTCAACATATTTATCACGATTTATTTGTAATTGGTTCACTGTCATCAGTTGATCAAGAAATCACCAATAAATTGCAATTTTATCCTCAACCAGCTAATAGTCAAATTACTTTTGAAAGCAGTAAAAATATAGTGCAAGTGCAGATTTTTGATTTATTAGGAAAGGAGTTGCATACTTATTTACTTGATAACAATGTACTGAATACTGCAAATATTGAAAGTGGAATGTATTTGATAAATGCTCAGTTTGAAGACGGAACCTTATTGCAAAATAAATTACAAATTCAGCATTAATATCAACATTGGATGGCTAAGATTTAACCATTCATTAATTCTTCTATCTCTTCAGCTTCAATAGGAATATTACCCATTAAATCAAAAGGCCTATCAGCTGTAACTAGCACATCATTTTCTAATCGGATTCCTAATTCCTCTTCTAAAATGTAAATCCCTGGTTCGCAAGTAAATACCATTCCTTCTTTCATTGGTGCTGCAAAATCACCAACATCATGTACATCTAGTCCTAAGTAATGGGAAGTTCCATGCATGAAATATTGCTTAAATAATGGGTTTGCAGGATCTTGTTTTTGCACATCATGCTTGTCCAGTAGCCCTAAAGTAATTAATTCTGATTCCATCATTTTCCCTACCTCTTTATGATATTCAGCAATAATTGTTCCAGGGCGTAACATGTTAGTTGCCTCTTTCATTACATGTAATACTGAATTATAGACTGCTTTTTGTCTTTCAGAAAACCTTCCATTTACAGGAACAGTTCTAGTTAAGTCGGAAGCGTAATTAGCGTATTCTGCACCAAAGTCCATGAGTAAGATGTCTCCATCTTTACAGGCTTTATTGTTTTCAATATAGTGTAATACACAAGAGTCAACTCCAGAACCAATAATAGGTTGATAAGCAAATCCATTAGAGCGATTTCTTAGAAATTCATGCATCAACTCAGCTTCAATTTCATATTCCATTACTCCTGGTTTAATGAAAGGTAAAATTCTTCTTACCCCTTTTTCAGTAATGTTACAAGCGTTTTGCATAAGCTTTATTTCAAAATCTGATTTAATAGATCTTAATTCGTGCATTATTGGAGCTACTTCTTTTATTTCCTTTCCTGAAAATTGTTCAGAAATTTTATTTCTAAACCTATCATCTCTTGTTTCTACCTCTGAAGCAGCACGGCTATGGATGTTTTTATTTAGATAAACAGCATCTGCTTTTTCAACTAACTCTTTCAATATAATATCTAATTCTTCTAGCCAATAAACTGTTTTTATCCCTGCAGTTTTCAGTGCGCCTTCTTTTGTTAGTTTTGCGCCTTCCCAAATAGCAATAGTCTCACTTGTCTCTTTTAAAAATAAAATTTCTCTTTGAGATTCATCAGGATGATTTGGAAAAATCACCAATACACTTTCCTCTTGATCCACACCGCTTAACCAAAATAAATCATTGTTTTGGCGAAAAGGCATAGTGCCATCAGCATTGGTTGGCATTACATCATTTGCATTGAAAATAGCGATTGTATTAGGTGCTAATTTTGCTGAAAATAAGGCTCTATTATTTATAAATAGTTGGATATCAATTGGTAAGTATTTCATTTTGTGTTTTTATAAGAAGGTCAAAGGTAGTAAAAACAAGACTTATCTATAATGATTCTGAATTAAAAAAGCTATTGTTTAATTCCATTTTGAATGTTACATTTGCAACTTAATTATTATAAAAAATAAAATGAGTAAAGGATTATCAAATTCATCAGTAGGAAGAAAAGTATTAATGGCATTATCAGGTTTTTTCTTGTTATTTTTCTTGGCACAGCATTTCGTAATTAATCTGTTTTCGGTAATAAGTGCTGATTTATTTAATGAAGTTTCTCATTTTATGGGAACAAATGGATTTATTCAATTTGTAATGCAGCCTGTATTATTATTTGGTGTTTTGTTTCATTTAGGAATGGGGATTTATTTGGATTTCAAAAACAAAGCTGCTCGTCCTATTAAATATGCAATGGATAAACCTTCAGAAAACTCTAATTGGATGAGTAGAAACATGATAATTACGGGATTAATGATTATGTTATTTTTAGGATTACATTTTTATGATTTCTGGTTACCAGAAATTAAAGATAAATTTATTGATGGTAAATGGGATGAACCAACAAAATACTTTCCTCATTTGCAACATAAATTTATTGACTTAACAAGAGTAATTATTTACTGTATTTCTTTTGTTTTTTTATCTTTACACTTATTACATGGTTTCCAATCTTCATTTCAATCAGCAGGATTTAACCACAATAAATATACTCCAATAATTAAGAGGTTAGGAAATTTATATGCAATTATTATTCCTGCTGGATTTGTATTTATTGCATTGTTTCACTATTTCACTCAGCTTTAAAAAATTAAAAATATAAACTATGTCAGTTTTAGATTCTAAAATACCTGAAGGCCCATTAAAAGACAAATGGACTAATCATAAAAACAAGATTGATCTTGTAAATCCTGCCAATAAAAGAAATATTGATATTATAGTTGTTGGTACAGGTTTGGCTGGTGGTTCTGCAGCTGCATCACTTGCAGAAATGGGATATAATGTAAAATCATTTTGCTATCAAGATTCTCCAAGAAGAGCACACTCTATAGCGGCACAAGGAGGGATTAATGCAGCAAAAAACTATCAAAATGACGGGGACTCTGTTTATCGGTTATTTTATGACACGGTTAAAGGAGGAGATTACAGATCTAGAGAAGCTAATGTATACAGATTAGCAGAGGTTTCAGGCAATATAATTGATCAATGTGTAGCACAGGGAGTCCCTTTCGGTAGAGATTACGGTGGGCTATTAGATAATCGTTCGTTTGGAGGAGTATTAGTTTCAAGAACATTTTACGCTAAAGGACAAACAGGTCAACAGTTATTATTAGGTGCTTATTCAGCATTAAACAGACAAATTGCAAAAGGAAAGGTTACTATGTACAATCGTCATGAGATGGTTGAGTTGGTGAAAGTGAATGGAAAAGCAAGAGGAATTATTGCTAGAAACTTAGAGACTGGAGAATTAGAAAGACATTCGGCACATGCTGTTGTTATTGCTAGTGGAGGGTACGGAAATGTATTTTTCTTATCAACTAACGCAATGGGATCAAATGCAACTGCAGCTTGGAAAATTCATAAAAAAGGAGCGTATTTTGCAAATCCTTGTTACACACAAATCCACCCAACTTGTATTCCAAGAAGTGGTGAGCATCAATCTAAACTGACTTTAATGTCAGAATCATTAAGAAATGATGGTAGAATTTGGGTGCCAAAAAATATGGAGGATGTACTAGCGATTCGTGAAGGAAAACTAAGTCCAACTGATTTATCAGAAGATAAAAGAGATTATTACTTGGAAAGAAAATATCCTGCATTTGGTAATTTAGTACCTAGAGATATAGCTTCAAGAGCTGCTAAAGAAATATGTGACGCGGGGTATGGAGTTAATAGTACTGGAGAAGCAGTATATTTAGATTTTGCATCTGCTATCCAAAGATATGGCAAGCAAGAAGCTGCAATTGAAAGAATACAAAACCCTTCTGAAGCTGATATTTTAAAATTAGGAGAAGAGGTTATTGAATCAAAATATGGAAATCTTTTTCAGATGTACGAGAAAATTGTAGCAGAAGATCCATATAAAAAACCAATGATGATTTACCCCGCAGTACACTACACTATGGGAGGGGTTTGGGTAGATTATAATTTGATGACTTCTGTTGAAGGCTGTTATTGTATTGGAGAGGCAAATTTTTCTGATCATGGGGCAAATAGATTAGGCGCATCTGCATTAATGC
>Ga0206131_10001812_pt1 | contig 26749 bp, 35 predicted proteins | sample Helgoland_Spring_FD_148636 | JGI IMG/M metagenome (GOLD analysis project Ga0206131, IMG submission 148636) | Pelagic subsurface seawater microbial communities from Kabeltonne, Helgoland, North Sea - Helgoland_Spring_Bloom_20160517_1 | ecosystem: Environmental > Aquatic > Marine > Epipelagic ...
AGGACAACGCACCCAGCGCTGCCGACCTGACGGGTGCGCGAGGTATTATATTACCGCAAAACCGTATCAAAGTCCTGATCTACAACCTCGTATCTCAATGATATCAATGGGTTACGAGATCGTGCTGCAAAAAGACTGCAAAACCAGGGCAAATCGGCCAAAATACCCCCCCCGCCCGGCGGCCGACCCCGCCCCCCGGCTGGGCTAGTCGAGACATCCACGCCGCCATGAAATTTTATCAGCCAGAAAGTTGGTGGCTAAATCCGCATTTCGGCACCAACATCCCCAAAGATTGTTTGTTATTAACATCGAACAACTTAAAATAGTTAAACTATAAAGCCCAACACTGAAAACAAACGATTTTTTCGTCAATTGCGAATAACCCCAAAATAGTTTTTCGCAAACATTTCACGGCATAAACTGCTTTCCCGCCACAACCGCCATAAAGTCCTGGCAACAGCAAGAGGATTTGATGTGCCTGGACAACCGAAAACACGCGCCGCGATAAAGAAGATCGAAGGCTTAGGCGGCATTGATTGGTTTATTGAGCGCATTGCCGGTGGTGGCACCGTGCGCGCTTTGTCGAAGGAACTGAAGTTCAGTGAGCATATAATTTACAAGTGGTTGCACCAGGATCCAGAGCGCAGCGGGTTGGTTAAGGCGGCGCGTAAGATTGCGGCCGAGCGGTTGGCAGACGAGGCGTTGGATCTGGCTGATAATGTTGAGGCTGACACGGTCGCGATTGCCAAGGTGCGAGAACAGATCTCGGTCAGGAAGTGGCGCGCAGCGGCGTTTGATCCTGGCACCTGGGCTACGAACAAGCCTCAGATGGCGGTCCAGGTTAATGTTGGCGCGCAGCACTTGGATGCATTGCGTAAGATCAATGTTGAGGTTGGCGATGGCTAAGTGGGATTTCAACCGGGGCCCGTATGATTTGATCGACAAAGAGACGGCCGCGCAGTTGCACCAGGAGAATATTACATTGCGGCATCGCGCGTTTACGGCTGCCAAGTCGGAGCGGCGTAAGATTGCGGATTGGTTGGTTCAGTGTGGGTTGGATGATTTAGGCGCCGAGGTGCGCGATGGTTGATTTCGACCGCCCGGTGGTATTTGCGGCTGACTGTACGCCTTGCTCTGATTGCGGTGAGCCTGTTTGCCCTACGTGCGCTGATCATTACGCTGATTGCGCCTGTCCTGGGCCTCACAGTGAGCCTGAGACTACGCATCAGATGTATTATTCCAAATGGTCTTGGGGCGCTGGCGATAACCGGGGCGATCGCCAATGACTGACGCCAATCATTTCGTTGAGTTTTTGCGGCGGTATCGCGACGATCCTGTTTTGTTTGTTAAGGAGGTTTTTGGCGTTACGCCGGATCCTTGGCAGGGCGAGATGATGGAAGCGGTGGCATCTGGCACACGTAAAATCAGCGTAAAATCTGGTCACGGCGTTGGTAAATCGAGCGCGTCATCTTGGATGATGTTATGGTATTTGCTGACCCGGTATCCGGTCAAAGTTGTGGTAACGGCGCCCACGTCTGCGCAGTTGTATGACGCTTTATTTGCTGAGTGTCGGCGCTGGGTAAATGAGATGCCGGAGCAATTGAAAGCGCTGTTGGTGGTTAAGAGCGATCGCATTGAATTGGCGGCCGCACCGGCCGAGGCGTTTATCAGTTGCCGGGTTAGCCGGGTTGAAACGCCGGAGGCTTTGCAAGGGATCCACAGCGATAATGTTTTGCTCTGCGCAGACGAGGCATCGGGCGTACCGGAGGCTGTTTTCATCGCCAGTTCTGGGTCTATGTCAGGCAAAAATGCGACTACGTTATTGCTTGGCAACCCCACCAGGGGCAGCGGTTATTTCTTTGACACGCATAACAAGTTGAAGTCGGATTGGTGGACGCGCACCGTGAATTGCGAGGACAGTCCACGGGTCAGCGATGAGTATGTTGAAGAGATGCGCAAGCGGTTTGGTGCCGAGAGCAACGAATGGCGCGTTAGGGTTCTTGGCGAGTTTCCTGTCTCTGACGATGATACGTGTATCCCCTGGCATTTGGTTGATAGCGCGATGGATCGTGACGTGCCTGACCGCGATGACGGCCAGGCAATTTGGGGCTTGGATGTTGCTCGTATGGGCGATGATCAGAGTGCGCTGTGCAAGCGCGTTGGCCGTGTTGTCAGTGAGATACAGACCTGGAAGAAACTGGATTTGATGCAATTGTGCGGGGTTGTGAAGGCTGAATATGACGCTTTGCCGCCGAGCCGTCAGCCTCAGTCGATTATCATCGATTCAGTGGCTTTGGGCAGCGGTGTGCTGGATAGATTGCAAGAGTTAAATTTACCCGCGATCGGCTGTAATGTGAGCGAAAGCCCATCGGCTGGCAGCCAATACGCCAATTTGAGGGCTGAGTTGTGGCACGGTAAATTGCGCGCGTTTTTGGAGGCGCGAGATTGTCGATTGCCTCGGAACGACGAGTTAATGGCTGAACTGGTGGCACCGCGCTATTCGTTCACGTCCAACGGGAAATTGAAGATTGAGAGCAAGTCGGATCTCAAGCGGCGTGGGCATAAATCGCCCGACATGGCAGACGCGATTGTGTTGAGCCTGGCTTATGAGAACACGGTTATGATGCATGGATCGGCGGCATCAAATCGCTGGAAAAAGCCGATCAGGCGCAATTTGCGCGGATTAAAAGTGGCATAAGGATTGATCAGATGTTTGGCAAGAAAAAGAAAGCAGCGGCGCCTCGGAAGAAATCAGCCGCAACTAAGAAAAAGACCGCGATGTCCAGCCAAAATACGCGGATGTATTGAGCGATGTTTGGTTTTGGCTCTGACGATACGTCAGCCTGGGATGACATGCGCGATGGCGGTGGCAAAGGCAAAAGCGGCGGCAAGTTTGAGGGCGGCGGCATACTTTCAGCTATTGGCAACGCTTTAGGCGGCCCTGGCGCGCCATTTACGGTTGGCGGCGAGAATAATCGGATCCCGAACCCGGCAGGCACGTCTTTTGGGCGCGATCTCATTAACGGCGGTGGTTTGGGCCATATGGGTGACTTCCACAGGGGTCTGGGGCCATACAGTATGTTGGCTAACATGGGCGGGTCACTGTTTGGTCGCGACAACGTGACGATCGACAAGATGCTGCAGGATTTGGAAGAAGACGATGATTTTTTAAGTAAATTGTCTGGGATCCGAGATTACACGATGCAGGATATAAAGTTTCTTGATGCTGATAGGTTTCAGCAAATGAAGCAGCAACATCTGTCGGATAATTTTGGGCGTTATTCGGGGCAAACGATGGAACCTAGCCGTCCATTACAAAACAGCTACTACAACCGATAGGATCTGATCAATGGCCAAGCTGACATCCGCGCAGGAAGCCAGGGCAAAGGGTGGTAGGAAATGAGTTATGTTTGGAGTGCCAAGGCATTAGCGTCTAAGTTCGCCACGCCTGGCGCAGTGGCGAATGTAAACTCTAAAACGATTATGCTGCCTGACGGGACAACGATCCCGCGCCCTAAAACGATGTCACAGGTGCCAAAAATACGCGAACTTCCGGCTGACCAGGCGTTGTTTATTGCGCGTCAGCAACCGCACATAATTTCGGTGCCGCGCGCTGATGAGGGCGGCAAGTTTATTGGCGGCCCCAGGAATATTAAAAACACGCAACAGCTAAACAAGCAGCGCGGTAAAATGGACGTTGAGATCGACGCCGGGGCGGCTGGCGGCGATTGGTACGATCGATATCGCAATGCGATTTCATCGGTGACCAATAACAGTAGTGACGCTGATTGGATGTCGGCCATCCAGGGTATGTTTTCGGCTGGCGTATCGCCTGAGAGCGAATTTGGCTTTGCGATCAAAAGTACAAACAGTGCCATTGCCACTGGCGGCGATCCAACCACGATGACCAAGGCTGCGCGCCCGGCGCAAAAGAAAACATCGATTGACGCGATTAACGCGAATAACCCGCTCAAGCATCAATTGGGCGAAAAGACGGGTGAATACGCTCAGAAGGTCAACCCTAGTGCGGCCGGGAACACTGGCGTTACTGGCGTGAATGATTTTCGCCATGCGCGCACTTTGGGATACACTGAGGCTGATGGATCGCCGCAACGCGGGGCGCTGGCCGATACTGGTCATATGTACTCGGATTATGAAACGGCATTGTCGGTCGATCGCGCCAATCTGCGTTTGCTAGATGGCAGATCCAATTGGAACGGCGAACAGATCCAGGCGGCGCCCTGGGTGAAGCAAAAGGGCGATGATTTCTTTGAGCGTCAGAAAACTGGTTATTTGAAGAAAGCCAGGGCCAGACTGAAGGATCAGGGCGTTACAGACGTGACCGATGCCTATGTTGAGCGCGTTGGCCGTGAGATCTCATTTGAAGAGGCAAGCCGCACGATTGGCGATTACTACCCCAAGCACACGGCGTTTGCGACCTATGAGGCACAGCCATACGCTGGCATGGGGCAATTGCCGGGTCTTCAGACGGCGTCTAAGGCTGATCAGGACGAATTTGCGCGGATGGCCGAAAGTAGCTGGGCCAACAGCCCTGGCGGCCGTGACGATATCTATTCTAACGCGCGCCTGGGCAATACAGGCTATGTGATGAAGACACTGCCGACCACGCCTATGCAGGGCGTGTATACGCCGCCTGGCGGGGTGCCAGAGACCAACCTTGGAGAGGTGGCGCGGCCACTGGTTGGGTTTGATACTGCCAGCGCTAAGACCACGCCAGCGCATGATATGGCGTTGCTGCGAGGCGGGGAAGCCAGCCGCGCTTTCATTGACGCCCAGGGCGCTGGCGCGTCTCACAAGCCGTGGGCTGGCACTAAGTCTCAAGCGCCGTTTTCGAACAGCGTTTTCGCGTCAACTGGTAACTCAGGCCCAACGCCAATTGCAGATTTTGGGATCCTGGGTGAGATCGGCAGACGGCGTAATTTGCCTGACTTAGTTGACACCGGGCAAGGCGTTACACTGACTAATTTTGATAACCCGCTAACGATGGCTGATGAGATAAAATACGGCGCGGTTGACGATGCGTTCATCAAGAAAAACAACAAGATTTTAAACAAAGCGGGTGATTTGAAGCTGACCACTGGTGAGGCCAAAGACATGACATCAGAGTTAAACGCCCTGGGTTATGGAAATGTTGACCGGGTCAATGTTAGTTCAGATTACATACCAATGTTTGAACTAGACGAAGGCCATGGCTCTGGAGCGGTAACTCAAAATCTATTGAGCATCTTAGACGAATTGCCGTCTGGCGCTTATGATGCGTTTAACCAAAACCCAAAGATCCCGTTTAACGCCTTGGCGCGCGCCGAGCGCGACCAAAACTTAGCCTCTACGTTTGGCGGCACCAGATCTGATATTCAAAACGCGCGGCGTCTTATCGGCAAAGGCCCAGGCTGGATTGATCGCCTACGTGAAGCGATGAAAGACGGCACTATTCCTTTGCCTGTCGGCGCTTTCGCACTTTCTCAGACAATTCAGCCGGAGAGCTACGATGGAGGCTTGTAACCGCTTGCGGCTGATACGCCCCATAAAACGCATGTTGCTGATCGGCCGACATACCCTCGCGAAAAACGGCGCCGCACTCAGAGACGTGTATGATCGAATCTTCAGTTTCTGTAGTTGTCCATTTTTTAGCCATAGCGGTTCTCCAAACAAGTGCGTCAACAGCAATGCACTAATGTTGCCAATACGTCAACCAGGGAGATCTGTGACATGACGGGATTGTTAGCCAGGCTTGCTCAAGGCGGCTCCAGCGCTGCCAGGCGAATTGACCCGCCGGAAATCCCGATGATTGCGCACCACAATACTAACTTGCCTGGCATCATGGCAGCCGATGAGTTGGGCGGCATTCCAATGCCATCTGTGGCCATATCGCGCGCTGACGCGCCGATGGGAGAGTTTGGTGATATCAGCCTGTTGTTGCGGCCGGATCAGGTGAACCCGGCGCGCGGCGTGAATGTCTTTGCGTCTGACGCTTATACCGGGCGCCAGGATCACGGTTTTAAGATGTTTACTGACCGAGATGCGGCTATTGAGAATATTGCGGCTGACCCAAATTTTGGCCACTTTTCAGACGTGTTTAAGGGCTATTCTGGAGTGGTTAACCGCTTTGAGACACTTGATGACCAGATGGCCGTTGCCCAGTACGGCGTTGATAAACGCATTTTAAATCCAAAGGATTATTCTTCTTTAGGGAAGTATGCACGGGCTGTCAGACAGGAAGGGCAAAGTCGCGGCGATTATAACGACACAAAAATGGGTTATCCTGGGCTAGAGGCATACGGTGACGTAAAACGGTTTTTGGCCGCCAAAGATCCATATACGCCTATGGGAAATCCTCGCGCTCCAGTCGAACTGACATTGCAAGAAATAATGAAGCGGATGCGTTCTGATCGGGCCTATAACGCTGGCACTGAAGGCTATAAAGGCGCTGGTTTGCTGCGCGCCATATCGGCCGAGCAATTCAGAAACATGACACAGATCAAAAACAACCGGGATCTACTGATGCCGCGCGATAGCCCAGAGATGCGAGCGACAATGGATCGTTGGAGCCGTGTGAGCAATAACGTAGTCAGTGCACTGTCGAACAATCATTTCAACGGCCACCGCGCAAAAGCCGAAGAGGTTATCCAGGACGCCGCCATGGGCCGTGGCGTTGCCTGGGCTAATTTGACTGAGGCGCAGAACGCCGCCGTCAGAGAGGCCGTTTATGAACTCAAAGACGCAGCCAAGGGGCTGCCGACCGAATACTTTGAGGCCAAGCCAAAGCGCATCATTGAGTTGAGCGATATTGATGGCGCGGTGGTGCCGGAAAACACGCCGGAAGCCGCCGATCTTTTACAGAATGCTGGGGTCAAGAATGTTGCCAGGTACAACCCTGACAACCGCCAAAGCGTCATGGCTGGATTTAAGGACTTTCTGTTTGGCGTCCCGGCGCTTGGCACAACGGGCATTTTAGGGTCGCTGATGGGCGATCGACGGGAGCGGCAATAATGGACGGTATTTTGGACAGCATCCTGGCAGACCTCAAGCGATCTCTGGACGATCGATATAGGCCGGATCCAGACAATTACTTTGGCGATGTTGGCAATGATTTCGGTTATAAATATTCGGGCATGACAGAGCCAAGTGAGCAATTTCCTGACGGCCAGGCATACAGCCAGGATACATTTGATATTGCAAAAGGCATTCTTTCAAACACTGGCAATGTTACCTACGACATGATGCCGGACAGCATGAAGGGCGGCATCATGGATCCTGTCAATCGCGGCATCAGTGTTGGCGCAGATCTGGGCTTGGCCGGGTTGATGGCAGCACTTGGATTAACCGAAAAAGCCGTGGGCTATGGGTCTGAGATCCTGGCGGGGCCGACAGATAGAGAAGAGCAATTAGCAAAAGACATCATGGCTGGTTTGGAGATTTTAGGCGCTGGGACAGGTGCTGGGCATCTTTCGGCGATGCGATCTCATTTGGCGCCTTATGCGGCCAAGCGCGCGTCTCGGATCAACGTGCCTGGCGTCACGCCGGACAACCGCTCTGGCATCTTGGGCCTGATGGATGATTACCGTGGCGAGATACGCCGCGATTTGGACGGGGGCAGATAATGACCAAAGAAGAACGCGAACACATCGATTTCAAAACGTATCAAGAAAACAGGCGCCACATGTGCTGGGCGGCAATGGTGATGATGCTAGTCGCTACGGCCGTCACTCTGTACGACCCGGCGCGCGTTGAGGCAGCCGAAAGTATTTTGATGGCTCAGTATTTGGCGCTGTCTGGGCTGGTGGCATCGTATTTCGTGGCAGGGAGTAAAGAGAGATGATCCAAGCATTAATTGGCCCACTGTCTAATCTGGCTGGAACGTGGCTCACGGGCCGCACAGAGGCCAAGGCGGCCGAGAACCGCGTAAGGGTAGCCAAAGCCGATGCAGAGGCCCAGGTGGTCCTCTCAGCGGCCCAGAGTGGCCACGAATGGGAACGGTTGATGGCCAAGAATGCGTCTAATTCTTGGGCCGATGAACTTTACGCATGTATATTCGCGCTGCCCTTGGTTTTGGCGTTTTGCGGCGATGCCGGACGCGAGATTGTTCAGAACGGGTTTGTTGCATTGGATGCCTGTCCCGACTGGTACAAAGCGATGTTAGGTTTGATTTTGAGCGCCGTCTTCGCAAGCCGCCAGGCGGCCAAGTTTATGGGCAAAAAATGAAATGTTTGTTCTGGTACTCATATTGGGGCTGGGCGAAAATCGCCAGATTATAACAGACCCGAAATTGGTATTTGATAGCATTACGCATTGCAATTCGGTTGCGGCGCAATTGGCGCAGAGATTTGGCCATTTAACCAACCCCGCCGATTTCGCGGTGGCGTATTGCTTACCAAGAAATGAGGCCAAGGATGGCACTTGAACAAAAAGATAACGTGATCCCGTTTCCCGATTTTGTCGAAAAATTTGACCTGGGCAATTGGTTCGATTTGCAAAAGCAACAAGCCGAAATAATCCGGCAACAGGCAGAAATAAGGAAACAGCGCGATGGCGTTTAAACTAAGCAAAAGATCTTTGAAACGCCTGGAAGGCGTCCACCCGCAATTGGTCGATACGGTCAAGATCGCTTTGAGCAAATATGCGATTTATGATTTCGGCGTGACGTGCGGCGTCAGGGACATTGCCACGCAGAAAAAGCTGATGGCCAGTGGCGCGTCGAAAACACTTCGATCGAAGCATTTGATCCAGGATGACGGGTACAGCCACGCGGTTGATTTGGTGTGCTATGACGGCGGCGTCCGATGGGAAATGCCATATTATATATCGACGGCCGAGGCAATGCGGTCAGCCGCGCGTGAGGTTGGCCTGGCGCTGACCTGGGGCGCTTGCTGGCATGTTAAAGACTATTGCGCCGCCGAGGATGATTGCGACGATCTGATGGACGATTACATCGCCCTGCGTCGATCTCAGAATAGATCCGCGTTCCTGGATGGGCCGCATTGGCAAGCGCGTTTCTGACAAAATAATCGGCATAAGTTAAAATAAAATCAGGGCGGTGGTAATTGAGGGCTATGGCTCAAGAACCGCAAGAACTCACCTCCGACGAATTGCAGTCGATCGTATCGACGGCTGTGAAATCGTGCGTTGATTTTATCGACAGCGATATCGCCCCATCACGCATCCAAGCGCAAAGATACATGGATGGCGAAACCGACCTGGGCGTTGAAGAGGGTCGGTCAAATATCGTATCAACAAAGGTCAGAGATACCGTCAGGGCAATTAAGCCATCGCTGCAAAAAGTATTTATGACCACTGATAAGGCGGTGGAATTTGTGCCGCGCGGCCCCGAAGACGTGGCAGCGGCCGCCCAGGCCACATCGTATTGCAATTATATATTCAGCAAAAACAACGGTTTTCGGCTATTATCAGACGCTTTCCACGATGCGATGGTTAAGCGCGTTGGCATTTTAAAAGCCTATTATGAGGACACAGATCACCAAACAATCCACGAATATACCGGGCTAGACCAGGCGGCGTTTGACTTCCTGGGAGGCCAACCAGATCTGACGGTGATGAGCCAGGAGATTGAGACAACAATCACTATGGATCCGGCGTCAGGAATGGACATTGAAACGCCGATTATATCGTGCCGAGTGGCGCGCAAAAAGCGCACTGGGCAAATCAAGATTGACAGCATACCGCCGGAAGAGTTTTTCGTTAACCGCGAAGCGCGCAGCCTGGAGGACGCATTTTGCGTTGTACATAGAACCGAGGCCAGGGTCGGAGACCTGGTCGCGCTGGGCTACGACTTCGACGAAGTGGCTGATCTAAGCGCCCTGGGCGATGCAGATGAAACCCGCGACAGTGAGCGCAGCGCGCGCCACGGCTATAGCGTGACGGCTGGCACAGACGATAATGAGGGCAATCAAGACGTATCGATGCGCTTGGTCGCTGTCTCTGAGGCTTATATGCGCGTTGATACGTTTGGCACCGGGATCCCTAGCCTCTATCGCTTTGTGCTTGGCGGTGGATCCTATACGCTTCTAAGCGCTGAACCGATCGACAAAATCCCGTTTGCCGTTTTCGAAATTTCGCCGGAACCGCACAGCTTTTTCGGCACCTCAATTGTTGATCTAATCCGCGATGACCAAGATGCCGCCACATCAATTATGCGTGGCATCCTAGACAACGTAGCGATGACCAACACGCCCCGGCTGGTTGTGCAAGAAAATGCGACCAACCTGGACGATGTTCTCAATAACGAAATTGGTGCTGTGATCAGGGTTAGATCGCCTGGCGCCATCCAGGATCTAACCGTGCCGTTTGCGGCGGGGCAGACGCTCCCGGCGCTGCAATACATGGATCAGATGATCGAAAGCAAAACCGGGATTACGCGCGCCAGCCAGGGTTTAAACCCAGAGCAATTACAATCGACCAGTGCAGTGGCCATATCGGCGCAAATGCAAGCCGCTGCCGGGCAAACCGAAGTGATGGCGCGCAACCTGGCAGAAGGCGGCATGACGCAATTGTTTAAGCTGATTTTGCATCTGTCGATCCAGCACCAAGACAAAGAAACTGTAATGCGCCTAAATGGCAATTTCGTTCCAGTTGACCCGTCCTCCTGGCAAGCCGATGCAGATATGACTTGCAACGTGGGGCTTGGCACTGGCCGGGCCGAGGAACGCCAGGCGGCGCTGCAACAGGCAATGACAATCCAGCAAGGCATCTTGCAGCAATACGGCCCTGGCAATGGGTTGGTGATGATGCACCAGTTCCGCAATACCGCCGCCGATCTGTTATCGGCCGCCGGTATTAAGGATGCTGATCGTTATTTCATGCCGCTCACAATGGAACAAGAGCAACAGCAAATGGCCCAGCAAGCCCAGCAAGCGCAGCAACAGGCGCAGCAAGGCCAGCCAGACCCCAATGCGGCGTTCTTACAAGTCGAGCAAATGAAGGCCCAGCAACGCGGCCAGAGCGACATGATGAAATTGCAGCTTGAGAGCCAGAAGGCCCAGGCAAATCATCAGCTACGCCAGCAAGAAATGGCGATGAGCGACGATCGTGGCCGTGATCAAATGGTACAGGATCTGGCGGTCAAAGTGGCTGAGATTTTGGGCAAATATGGAACAAGCATCGATGTCGAGCGGGTGAAGGCTGAACAGGCCGCGCCGCGCGAAGGGTTGATGTAAATGGATATCGGAAAACGGGCAGAGCGGGTCAGAGCGATTATGACCGACCCCGTATTCGAAGAACTAATGACCGAGGTAAAATCGGACCAGGTAGCAATATTCCTGGCACCCGATGCCACCGAAGGCCAGATCGCAGAGGCGCGGCTGTTAATCCGCGCAATGGAACATTTGACCGATCGAATGCAGCGGGTGCTGCACGATGCGCGAATGGCCGAAAGAAAGACCAAAAAAAGGCCGTAGCACCGTGGATACCGCGACTACAGAAATGAATGCAAACGACCACAAGTCGATTGCCGAACATCTTATAATGACACCCGCCGAGGCACCTCAAAACGAGACCTCAGATGAGGCGGTTGTCCAAGAAGCTATGCCGGACGATCAGATCGATCAGCCGGAGCAAATTACTGAGGATTACGAACAAGCCGATGAGCCGGAAGTCTATGCCGAGCCAGAGCGTGTCTTTAACGTAAAAGTTAATGGCGAAATGCGCGAGGTCACCGAGCAAGAACTCACCCGCGATTACAGCGGCCAACAGTATATCCAACAACAAATGCGCGAAGTCGCTGAACAACGCAAAGCCGTTGAAGCAGCAAAGGCCGAAGCGCATGAAACCTCGAACGCATACGCTCAGGCATTGGCCCAGGTCAATGAGCGGCTGCAAACTGACGATCTCACACCGCCCGATAAATCAATGCGCGAGACAGATCCAATTGGATACCTGGAAGCGATGGAAGATTTCCGAGCGGCCCAGGCCGAGCGCCAAACTTTACAACAGCAACAGTATCTATTGCAGCAACAGCAACAGGCCCAGCAATCGGCCCAGCGCGATCAATATGTGCAGCAAGAAGCCGCAAATCTGATGGAACGGATACCGATTTTAAAAGACCCGGTAAAAGGCCCAGAGACGATTTCGGCAATGATAAAAACTGGCGCCAAGTATGGTTTCAGCGAAGCCGAAATGAAGAACGAAGCGGATCCCAGGTTCGTTTCTGCACTACACGCTCTCCATCAATTTGAGAGCCGTGGCAACGTCGATACCGCCGAAATGAAACGCGGCGCGATCAAGCCAGGTGCGCGGAGATCTCAGTCAACCAGCCAAGCAAAACAAGCCCAAGCAGCGCGTTCACAAATGAAACGAACCGGGTCCACGCAAGATGTCGCGGCCTGGATCATGAACTCAGGAAAATAGCAAATGGCTGTTAATTCAAATACCGTACAAACTTATGCGGTCACCACCCTCAGAGACGATCTGCAAGACGCTCTGATTTCGATATCACCCGACGATGCGCCGTTGATGGCGGCGGCTGGCACCAAGGACGTTTCAAATACGCTCTTTGAATGGCCTGTCACAGAACTCGCATCGGTCAACGCATCCAACCGGGTGATTGAAGGCGAAGCGGCTCCAGGCAATGACAGCGCGACACTTCCCGTCAGAGTGCAGAACTACGTGCAACTGTCGGACAAAGTCGTTGAGACATCTTCGACCAACGAAGCCGTCAACGGCGCTGCCAATGCTCAAACAATGGCAGAGCAAATGGCGCTCAAATTGCGAGAGCTAAAAAGAGACATGGAAACCATGTTGTGTGCCAATGCGGCCGGGTCGGCGGGGTCGGCATCGGCTGCCAGAGCGACCGCTGGTCTGTCTGCATTCTTGATCACTAACGTGGACAAGCATAGCGGCGGTACAGCGCCTACCACAAGCGGAACTGGCGCAGCCGGATTTCCGAATGCGGCGTACAGCAACGGCACTCTGCGCACGATCACAGAGGCAATGCTGAACAATGTCGTTCAGTTGTGTTGGACGGAAGGCGCGGATCCGAGCATGGTCTTGGTTGGGCCAGCCATCAAGCAGAAGATCTCGTCTACGTTCACTGGCAACGCAACGCGCTACAAAGAAGCCGATGACAAGCGGATAAGTGGTGCGGTTGATTTTGTAGTCACCGATTTCGGCGAATTGCAGATCGTTCCATCGCGCTTCAGTTCAGCGCGTGAAGCGTATGTTTTGGATCCAAACTATCTGCGCGTGGCTTACTTGCAAACCACCAAGCAGGAAGATTTGGCCAAAACAGGTCACTCTGAGCGCAAGCTGATTTCGTGCGAATACGGCCTCCAGGTTGATGCCGAAAAGTCGCAAGGCGCGATCCGCGATATCCAAGCGTCCTAAACATGTTGGGCGTCCAGGCAACTGGGCGCCCACCACCTAATCGGAGCCAAGAATGATTAAAGAACAGGACGGCAAAGTTTACGTCAAAACGACCGAGGATGTTCAGCCGCTGTTGGACGCCAACGGGCGCTTGCGCAGCGTTTACGACGAGATGCCGAGTTATGGCCGCAATGGCCGCCTGGCAGCCAGAGTGCCTAACACGATCGCTCAGACTTGGGCGAAAGAGTGCGGTGCCGCCGTAGGCACTAAAGAATACATGGCATACGCCAAGCGCAAATTAATCGCTGGCGATTACCAGAAACTGAGAATTGAGGGATTTTAAATGTCGTTCACGTTTAGCAGCTTAAAAACATCGATCGGCGACTTTTTAAATCGCGATGACCTAACGGCTGTTATACCGACATTTATCACTTTGGCCGAGGCCGATTTTAATCGTCGCATCCGGCATTTCGAAATGGAGAAACGCGCCAGCGCCGAGATTGATACGCAGTACAGCGCCAAGCCTGCCGATTGGCTTGAGACCATCCGATTTCAAATCATGGGCGATGGCACCTATCCGATCGAACTGGCGTCAAATGCGCAACTGATGGAGATGCGCCGGAACGTCAACGACACCGCCGGGCGGCCAGCATATTATGCATTTGTTGACGGCCAATTCGAGGTCTTTCCAACGCCTGACACGGCGTACACGTCCGAATTAATTTACTACGCGAAAATAGACGCACTGAGCGACAGTACGGCCACTAATTGGTTGCTAGAAGGCAATCCAGACTTGTACCTTTACGGCGCTCTTACGCACTCTGCGCCCTACCTGGGCGAAGACCAGCGGATCCAGGTTTGGTCGGCCCTGGCCGAGCGCGCAATCAACGAAATCACCAACTCATCACACGCCGCTAAATACAACGGCACCGGGCTGCGCTTGCGCCACCGGGGAATGGCGCCAGCAAACAGGAGATCGGCATGAGCCTTAGTAACACATATGAAACTCACGTCTTAAATTACGTGTTCACAACTACTTCAGTAACCCGGCCGACCGCCTGGTATCTTGCATTATTTACCAGCGATCCAACAGACGCCGGATCCGGCACTGAGGTCTCAGGCAATGGCTACGCGCGCCAGACAGCAGCTTGGACCGTCAGCGGCAACCTGGCCACCAATTCGGGCGCCATCGAATACCCAGCCTGTACGACCAACGCCTGGGGAACTGTCACGCATGTTGGCGTGTTTACGGCGGCATCTGGCGGCGATCTGATTGTTCACTCTGCGCTGACCGCCAGCAAAACGGTCGCAGTTAGCGATGTTCTGCGCGTAAACGCTGGCGAAATCGACATCACGTTGGATTGATAATATGGCCACAATAGTCACCAGGTCCGGCAAGGGCAGCGCCCTCACGCATACCGAAGTCGATGCAAATTTTAACAATTTGAACAACGACAAGTTAGAGACTGCTGATGTTGCAGCGGTTTTAACAAGTTTTACAACCGGCTCTGATGCAATATCTACTGATTTAATAACTGTGTATGACGTTTCCGCTGGTGTTTGGGAGAAGCATACAATCGCTGACGCTGCACTTCAGGGTGCTACAGGTGCAACTGGCGCAACAGGGCCAGCAGGTCCACAAGGCGCAACAGGCTCACAAGGTCCAACAGGAAATACAGGGCCGCAAGGTGATGCAGGCGCAACAGGCGCACAAGGTGCTACGGGCGCACAAGGCGCAACAGGTGCAACAGGTGCAGCTGGTGCAGACGGAGCAGATAGTACGGTTGCAGGTCCACAAGGCGCAACAGGCGCACAAGGTCCAACAGGAAATACAGGGCCGCAAGGTGATGCAGGCGCAACAGGATCGCAGGGCGCAACAGGATCGCAGGGTGCTACAGGTCCAGCAGGAAATGATGGTGCTACAGGGGCGCAAGGGCCACAAGGGAATGCTGGCAATGACGGTGCAACAGGCGCACAAGGTGCTACGGGCGCACAAGGCGCAACAGGCGCAACAGGTGCAGCTGGTGCAGACGGAGCAGATGGGGCAGATGGGGCAGATGGTAGCAACGCTACTGTAAGTACAACTTTAGGCGCTGTCGGCACTTATGGTTTATTTAGAGAGACGACTAACACCGCAAATCTTACTCCCGGTTCTACTAGAACAGGCGCACAGCTACGTTATGCCAACACCTATCAATACGGTGCGAGTTATTATGGCTCTGGCAACGTTTCTGCAAGCGGGACTTGGCGACTAATGGGGCATACCGGTATTTATAATGGTTCATTAAATAGCGCTGGCACTTCCACTGCAGCCTCTGTCTTTGTGAGGATATCCTAATGAGCATTACAATCACAGAAATCCGCAATGCGACCTCACTACAGGCAGACAATGCTCGTATGGACGTAGAAATTAACCACCCAGAATACGGCTGGATACCATACACATTAGACCCCTCTGACACTGACACTACAATTAACAATGATGAAATTATGTCCTTGATAGGCACAGATTTTGCAGCTTACGTTGCCCCCACTCAAGCAGAATTGGACGCAGTAGCAGCAGCAAACATTCGTGCTGAACGTGACTATATTTTGTCTACAGTGGTTGACCCAATGGTTTCTAACCCAATGCGCTGGGCATCTTTATCATCTGACAAACAAACAGAGTGGTCGCAGTATCGCACGGACCTGTTGGATATCCCGCAGCAAGCAGGTTTCCCAAATTCGATTACTTGGCCCGATGAGCCTAGCTGATGACCGATAAAGATCTTAATTCACGTGTCAGTGTCTTAGAAGAAACCACCAGGCTGCAATTCAAAGAATTATTTCTGCGTTTGAAACGCATTGAAATGATCATGCTGACTTCGGCGGCGGCCATTATTGGATTACTGTCATCCATCCTGGCTGGCCAGTGATTGGCGGTGCGCGATGGTAGCAGAAATCCTCGCTGGGGCGGCTTTAATTAAAGCCAGCATTGATGCCATCAAAGGCACGATCGCAAGCTGTAAAGATGTCTCTGAGATTGCCAAAGATATCGACGGTCTATTCCAAGGCCAGCAAGACATTGCCAGGGAAAAGCGCAAGGCGAAGGCAACCGGGCAATCAGCCACGCAGATTGTGATCGCCGAGGAAACCGCAAAAGAAGACCTAAAAATTGCGCAAGAATTGATTATCGCCAGGTTCGGATATCACTCCTGGCAGCGGATTTTGCAGATCCAGCAAGACCAATTGCTTGAGCAGAAGGCGCTGGCGGCCGCGCGCAAAAAGAAAAAAGCAGAAACCCAGCAAGTCGTTGAAGATGCCGCCACCGTTGGCGTCAGCGTCTTTATCGGGATCTTGGTGCTGTTGATCATCGTCGCGGTGATCTTGGCAATGTAGAGGAAAAAACGATGTCAGAATATTGCGTACATGATTACTGGATCGAAGGCTACGCGCAGGGCGATAAGCTGATGCTGGCGGCGGCCCCAGCAATTGCCGCATCAGTGGCCAGCGCTGTCGATAAAATCAAAGACGTGGCGGCGGCCCCAGCAATTGCCGCATCAGTGGCCAGCGCTGTCGATAAGATCAAAGACGTGGCGGCGGCCCCAGCAATTGCCGCATCAGTGGCCAGCGCTGTCGATAAGATCAAAGACATGGCGGCGGCCCCAGCAATTGCCGCATCAGTGGCTAGCGCTGTCGATAAGATCAAAGACGTGGCGGCGGCCCCAGCAATTGCCGCATCAGTGGCTAGCGCTGTCGATAAGATCAAAGACGTGGCGGCGGCCCCAGCGATCTCTGCCAGCGCGTCAGCGGCTGCACAACGGTTGCTTCAGGCGCAATTGAGCAAGACGCTCATCATGACCGTAACGCCGTCCATGACGCGCGTCATTTACTCTCAGGTCGATCAGATCGACATAACAACAACGCCAACGGCCAATTTTTTTAAGATATTATCACTTCAATCGGCTGGTTCGGCCGCATCAAGCACCACCGCCGCCGCTGGATACACTTTGCCATGTGCTGCAACCACAAACTTAACGTCTATAATGCAATCAAACGTGACATATAAATGGGTCAATCAAGCAGAAACCTCAAACCAATGGTTCAATCAAGCAAAAACCTCAAACCAATGGGTTACGCAAGCAGAGACCGATGAAATCTGGACGGTGATTTAAAATGGCTGATACGACTACAACCACATATTCCCTGGTTAAGCCAGAAGTTGGCGCCAGCACAGATAGCTGGGGTCTGAAATGGAATAACAACCTAGACAGCATCGATAATCTGTTAAATGGCACAACGGCCATCGCGCCAAATCTCACGGCCGGATCCTGGGAGATTTCAGGAACAGCGATTACCGCAACGGCTGCCCAGGTTAATTTCCTGACAGGCGTCACAAGCGCTGTTCAGACGCAGTTGGACGCAAAGGCATTGCTTGGCGCTAATAGTGATATCACCAGTTTGACGGGCCTGACAACGCCTCTCAGCGCAGCCCAAGGCGGCACCGGGTTAAATGGGATCGGCAGCGCGGCTCAAGTTTTGACGGTCAACAGCTCTGGCAACGCGCTTGAGTTCGCGGCGGTTCCAGTTTCTGCAATTACCGATGGCTCAATTTCGACTGCTAAAATTGCAGATAGCGCTGTGACTAGCGATAAGATTGCAGATGACGCGGTAACACTGGGCAAGATGGCTGGGCTTGCGCGCGGCAAAATTATCGTCGGTGATGCAAGTGGAGATCCGGCTGCTCTAGCGCTTGGCACGGCTGGGTACGTGCTGCAAAGTGATGGCACAGACATAAGCTATGTAGACGGGTCAAGTTTGCACAACACCGCCGCTGGCGGTGTTGGCACTTACTCGCTACTCGGCAAGGCAGACGGCAGCACGACAGCGCTTGGCACAAGTGTCCAAGGTAACTTGCTCAAATACGCAAGCACTTATGCATTTAGTCCCAGTTTTTACGGCATGAGTGGCACTTCACCGTCTGGTACTTGGCGGGCAATGAGCATCGGTGGCGCGTATAATGGCTCGACCAGCGAGGGCGCCTCGACAACGGTTACTATATTCTTGAGGATTAGCTGATGAGCATTCAAATTACACAAGCACGAAATGCGCAATCGCTTAACGCTGACAACACTCGTTTCGATGTTGAGATTAACCACCCGCAACACGGCTGGTTGCCATATACGCTAGACCCGTCAGACGGTGACATGACCATTGACAACTCGGAGTTGCTTGCGTTGATTGGCAGTAATTACGCCGCTTACGTTGCGCCGACCACAGCCGAGATAAACGCTGCCTTCGCCGCTGACGTAAGGGCCGAGCGCAACGCCAAGTTAGCAGATAGCGATTGGAGAGCATCTCAGGATGTCACCATGTCAGACGCTTGGCGCGATTATCGACAAGCGCTGCGTGACGTACCCAGCCAATTACCTGGCGCAATCACATGGCCGACTGAGCCGACCTGATGCCATATTTGCCAATCAAAATAGCCCCAGGCTTTTATCGAAATGGCACTGATGTGGACGCCGCCGGGCGCTGGCGAGATGGCAGCCTGGTGCGCTGGGAAGATGGCAGTTTGAGGCCGATCGGCGGTTGGCGCCAGCGCGTCGATAGCAATTTTACTGAGCCGCCGCGCGGCGCTTTAGCCTGGATCGACAATGGCGGCGATCAGCGTCTGGCTTTTGGGTCAGCGAATAAATTATGGGCTGTCAATAAAGCTGGAACGATTACAGATATCACGCCAACTAGCGTTGCGACTGGAAACGTCCACGCTGAGGTCGAAACGGGCTTCGGTTATAGTTCATACGGAACCGAAGCATATGGCACTGAGAGGGCTGATACTGGCAATTATTCCGAGGCAACAACCTGGTCGCTGGACAATTTTGGGCAGTTGTTGGTCGGCTGTGCAAGCACAGATGGCAAGCTGGTGTCGTGGGATTTAAACGGTTCAAACGATGCGGCAACAATCACCAACGCGCCGACAGATTGCAAAGCGCTAGTCGTGACCGAGGAACGATTTGTTTTTGCCCTGGCGGCTGGTGGCAATCTGCGCCGGGTCGAATGGTGCGATCGTGAGGCGCTGACCACTTGGACGCCAGCCGCAACAAACGAGGCTGGCGGCATCGAATTGCAGACCGCTGGGCAGATCCAACTGGGCATCAGAACGCGCGGCCAAACGCTAATCTTGACCACAAACGATGCCCACGCAGCGCAGTACACCGGGCCACCATATGTCTACAACATTAGTCGAGTTGGCACTGGGTGTGGCGTCATAAGCCGCAAGGCTGCCGCCAGCGTCGATAGTGGCGTATTCTGGATGGGCGATCGCGGATTTTTCCGCTTCAACGGATCCAGCGTTGAGCCAGTGCAATGCGATGTCGCCGACTACGTTTTCGGCGATTTAAACCGAAACCAAAAATCTAAAATCTGGGCCGTGTGCAATAATCAAAATCGCGAAATATGGTGGTTTTACCCTTCTGAGAGCAGCAACGAAGTTGATCGTTATGTGGCGTTTGATTATGCCGAGAACCACTGGCTGATTGGATCATTAAGCAGGACAACTGGGGTTGAAAGTGGCGTGTTCCGCAATCCAATTTGGACAGATACCACCGACATTTACGACCATGAGGTAACGCTCAATAACGATGGCGGCGAAGCGTTTGCCGAGAGCGCGCCAATCTCGTTAGCGCAAGGTGATCAGATTATGCGGGTGACCGAAATTGTGCCAGATGAATTGACCGCTGGCGATGTCACCGTGACGCTGAAGTCCAGGCTTTACCCGAATGCCGCTGAGACCTCGCATGGGCCGTTTACAATGGCCAACCCGACATCTGTGCGACTGCAGGGCCGACAGGTCAGAATGCGCGTGGATGCGGCTCGTTTGGCTGGCTGGAGAGTAGGCACAATGCGCCTCAACGTCAGCGCGGGGTCGAAGAGATGAAACTGCCGATACAACCGCCAAAGTATAACGCAAGCGCCGAGAACGAGCGCAACCGGGTGATCGAACAGGCTGACTATCGCAACCACAAACGCAATTCGGATGTCGAGATTGGCGAAGGCCGATTGATCCTAAAAGCAGCAAATGGCGTGAGGTATAATATTACCGTATCCAACGCCGGAGCGCTGGTGGTGACATCGCTATGAACAAACCCATGACCAGAGATTTGGCGCATTGCAAGACCTGGATTGAGAATGCGCTCAAGTACAGCGGCGGCACCCATGATTTTTGGGACATTGTAGACGGCGTTTATGATCAGCGCTTCCAATTGTGGTCAACTGGCAAAGGGTGCTTAGTTACGGAAATTCATGTATTTCCGAAAAAAAAGGTCATCAACATTTTTCTGGGCGGCGGCGAATTGGCCCAACTTGCAGATATGCACGATGACGTAATCGCTTGGGCCAAAGATCAGGGCTGTTCCGGCGCATCAATATCCGGCCGCAAGGGCTGGGTCAGGGCATTTAAAAAATACGGCTGGCGGCCGTTGCATACGACGATAGTCAAGGAGTTTACATAATGAGCGGCGGTAAAGGCGGGTCCACCACACAAACACAATCCATCCCCACCTGGGTGACAGATGCATCCAAGGCAAATTTGGACAAGGCTAATGAAATCGCACAGATTGGGCCGATGCGAAATTATGGGCCGACCGTGGCGGCGTTTAACGACAGCCAGACAGCCGGATTTCAAAACACGGCTGATCTGGCCAGTGCCTTCGGAATGAACGCACCGGCTGACGTGATGGCTGGAATGCCACAAGCGCAAGATTTCGGCGGCGGCGTGATGGGATACAGCGCGGCGCCGATCGTTGATCAGCAACTCGCAGCTTTAAAACAGAAAGCGCCTGGTCAAGCGGATGCGTTTGGCGATTTATTCATGGATCCTGGCGGCCGGGGATTGTTCCCGGCCATCGAGGCCAATCAAAAGAGGATAGGGTAAATGTCAAACGGTGGTTTTTTACAAAATCTTCAAATTCCAGCTATAGATCCTAACGCGAATTATATGAACAGCTTTACATCCTCGCCGGGGCAACCGATGCAGCAACCGATGCAGCAACCGATGCAGCAACCGATGCAGCAAGGGCAACCGCCGCAGCAACCGATGCAGCAAGGGCAAGCGCCGCAGCAGGGGATGGCTGGCGGCAATGTTGCGCAGACGTCTGCAAATACGTACAACGAAGCCGTCAATGCGACCGGAAATGCTATGGGCTTTACGCCCAACCAGGTCACGCCAAACACGGTGGCTGGCACGAACATGCAGCAATATCAGAACCCGTTCCAGCAACAGGTAATTGACGCCAGCATTGCTGACATGAACCGGGCAAACCAGATGGCGCTCAACAATGTCGGCGCCCAGGCTGGATCTGCATTTGGTGGCGATCGCCATGCCATTGCAGAGGCCGAAACCAACCGCAATTTTGCGAACCAAGCGGCTCAGATGACGGCCGGGCTAAATCAGGCCGGATATCAGAATGCGCAGAACATGGCGCAATTCGACATCGGCAATAACTTTGCGGCGCAAAACCAAAACAACGCCAATAATTTTGCGGCAAATCAAAACCTGATGGGTGGCGCCAATCAACTCGCAAATTTGAGCCAGCAAGGTTTCGGCTACAACCAACAGATCAATCAGGGATTGGCCAACACTGGCAATGCCCAGCAAAACCTAATGCAGCAAATAATCAACGCAGCAAACGGACAATTTGGCGATATCACTGGCTATGGCCAGGAGATGCTTAACCTTCCACTCGCAGCGGTGGGCGGCGCTCAATTCCCAACCACACAAACCAATGCAAAACAACCAGGTCTGTTTGATTATCTGACATTGGGCGCAACGGCGTCAGGGGGAAGGCAGTGACCAGCGAATACTGGAGGCCAAATGGCTAGAGATATCATTCCTATCAGATCGGTTGTCAGGCCTGATTTTGATTTCATAAAGAAAGATATTTTTCGCGGCGAAAGCGGCGGCGATTATGATGCTTTATTTAATTACCAAAATCGGCCTGGCGGCTTGTTTGACGATACCAAAGTATCAGAGATGACCGTCGATCAGGCTTTAAATTTTGCGTCACCGCAATCTGGCTATGGCAACTACGTTAAAATGGTTAATCCAGAAGGCGTTTATTCCACGCCGATGGGCGCATATCAGGTAGTTGGCAACACGCTGAAGATGGCAAAAAATGGTCTTGGTCTAAGCGGCGATGAAAAGATGACGCCAGCGCTGCAAGACCGCATCGGCAAATATATTTATGACGTGCAAGGCACTGACGCCTGGGCAGGATACCGAGGGCCACGGCATGGGCCAAAACCTAAAGGATATGAGGGCGCCTACATGATGGATCCAGACCCACAAAACGAACAAAAAGCGCAACCAGGCATAATGGGTTTGATCCAGGCTGGCGGCCGAGCCGTCAAAAAAGGACTGCAAAACCCTGACCTGATGGACCGGCTGGCTTTGGGCTTCAACACGATGCGCCTGGAGCCCGACGCCAACCTGGCCGCTGGGATCCGCGAAAGCATGGCAGATCGGCGTGAGAGGACGGCTACGGCTGGCAGTGCGAACCGCACGGTGGCAATGTTGAGGAATATGAAGGGGCCAGATGGCAAGCCAATTCCATCGGCGTTGCAAGCGGCTGATCTGATTGAGGGTGGTGGCCCACCCGGTGCCATATTGCAATCGTTTTATCAAAGCCAGAATAAAGCAAGCACTGGTCTGGCTAACCGAGATTATCCAAACGGTCTGAGCGTTGTCACACAAAACGATGGCACCAAAAAATATATGAAAAACGGGGTTGTGTTGACCGACCCAACAGAAATCGAAGCGGCAGTCCAAGACACAATTCGATACGACAGCGAACTCGCTGGGAGCAACAGGCAAGCGGTGCTGAACCAAGACAGAGCGTCCGATATTTATTCTAAAATTGGCTTGTCGCGAAAAAGTATTCAAACGACTGATAGAGCAATCGCCGCTATTGATGCTGGCGGCATCTCAGGTTTCATGGCAGATTATTTTCCAAGCATCACACAGGCGTCAGCCGAACTTGCAAACGCGATGGACACGATGGGCCTGGATGTTATTTCAAGCGTTACCTTTGGCGCTTTAAGTGAGGCCGAGATGAGAACCGCAATGAACATAGGTTCGCCGCGCAGCCTTGCCCCGGCAGATCTGCGACAATGGCTGGTGGACAAGAAAGACGCGCAACAAAAAGCAATGGCAGCCCTGACCAAAGCGGCGCGTTGGTTCTCTAAGCCAGGCAACACGTTGGACGGTTGGTTTGATCAACAGGCGCAAGCTGGAGCAAACCCGGCGGCACCAAGCAATCAATTTGCGGCTATGAGCGCGCAAGACATATCTTCTTACATGAATGCCAATCTGGCTAACATGACAACGGCTCAAAAAGCGCAAGCGCTTGCCAGGCTGCAAGAGCTACAGAGGTCGCAGCCATGAGCGATGTAGACATAAACGCTCTGATGCAGCAATTGCAGCAAAGCACCGATCAACAGGCTGGCACCCAGGTATCTATTGAAGCGCTGGTTGAGCAACTGGAAAAAGGCTACGCCCCACCAGCGGCGGCGGCGCCAGAGGTCGGCAGCTATTTTGTGGATCCGGCCGACGATACCCGTGGCACCCTCGAAAAAACCACCGATTACATGACGGGCGGCCGCCGTGAGTTTGAAGATTTGTCACTATTGCCCAAACTTAATTTGCCGCTAGAAAAAGCGGCCAGGCTGACAGGGCTATTGGCCACTACGTCGAGCGATGATCGCCTGATGTCGGGCGTATCTGAGATCATTCCTGGCGCGCAGTTCGACAAAGATAAATACAACAACCTGATCGTCGTTGCGCCAATCTACGATGATGCGGGTAATCCAACCGAGCGCCGCACGAAATTTTATCCGAACCCCGAAGGCTTTCAGCTAGTCAACGCCATGCAAGTCGCTGGCGTGGCATCATTGGCCAACCCGATTGTTGGCACTTTGAAGCGGCTAGGCATGGGCGCCAATTCAATGCTGACCGCCGCAACGGCTGGCGGCATTGAGGCTGGCCTAATTGAAGGCGCCAGTTCAGAACTGAGCGACGATAGTTACCAAAAGCTGGACCCGGTTCTGGGCGCTGGTGGCGGCGCCCTTGGGCAAAAAGCATTTCAATTTTTATCTTTTCTAAAGCGCGCATATCTGACGCGGCCGCCAGCGGTGATGGATCAGTACGGCAATTTCACGCCATCTATTCTGAAAATGATTAACGACCTGGGGCTTGACCCGTCAGAGGTATCGCAAACCCTGGCGCGCAATATTGCCAAGGAAGTAGATACGGCGCTGGAACCTGGCGCAGTGGCGTCAGTGGCGGCCGCACAGTCATTGCCAGTGCCAGTAAATCTAACGCGCGGTGACGCCAGTGGCGTGGCCGGACAACAACTGATTGAAGATCAAATGTTAAAAGGTGGGTTTGGCGAAAACGCTGGACGCACAATGCAAACAAACCGAGATTTGCAGCAAGTGCAATTGCGCGGCAACATAGACGAGATACAAGGCAGCTTGGGCGGCCCAGCCGTCACTGCCCAGGGGCAAGGCGGCGCAGCCGCTCAAGAAGTTCTAGGCAACCTCAGAGCCGCTGAGAGCGCCGTTGCTGACGATCTGTACACGGCGGCTAGGAGAACCGGGGCCGCTTACCTGGACACTGGCCCTGGCTCAATATCAGATGAACTCGCAGCGGCCGTCAGAGGCACCCTGAGAGACTTTCCAGCCGATCAGGCGCCTGGCACCCATGCGCGCGTGGCTGACATGATGGCAGCGCTTGATGAGAGCGGCAGTGTCGCGGATCTGTTAACCATCAGGCGCCAGCTAGTGAACACGGGCGCCAAGGGTACGCCGGACAGCGCAGCCGCTGGCCAGATCAACCAGGTGCTAGACGGTTACCTAGAGAAAGCCGTCGATGACGTGCTGATGTCTGGCGATGAGGCGGCCATCAGTACCACGATGAAAGCGATAAGAAATTACAAACAATTTGCCAGCCGCTGGAAGCGCCCCGGTGGCATCTTGCCCAAGCTGACTGAGCGGGTTGAGGCCGATGGCTCAATGCGATTTAAACTGGCGCCGGAAGCGGTGACAAATTACCTGTTTGGTTCGTCGGGATCCGGCTTGGCCAGTAAGGCCGCCCTGGCGCGTGATATGCAGACGTTAAAAAAGAATTTACCTAAAGAACAATTTGACATGCTGCGCCAGGAAGCGTTCTTAATGATCAGCCGAGGCGCCCAGCAAGGCGTCGATAATACTGGTAATACGGCGGTCAGTGGCACGATGTTTCAGAAAGCCTGGAATAAAATGCGCGACCAGAACCCCGAACTGTTAAACACGCTATTTACAAAAGATGAAAGAAAGCTGATCGGGCAATTTGCATCGGTTGCGGCCAGAGTTACTGGCGGCGCGAAGAATACCAGCAACAGCGCCACGTCTGCGTCAAACATGATTGGCAAGCTAGGGCTGATGCTAGGCAATAGCACCATGCTGAAATGGGCCAGCCGGATGCCAATCGTTAACGGCTTGAGAAATAGTATGTATGGTAGTACGGCCGCTGAGAACGCATTCAAGCTGCCGATCGTGCGCAAGGCAAATCCGATGGCTATAGGCGGTGGCGCTGCCAGTGCGTCCTCTGGCGCTGGCGGTGATCAGATCCTGGAAGAATACCGCCAGATGGTTGGGCCGCGCATTAGTCGCTGACAACTTGCCGCACAATATTTATGTAAAATTTGTTTGCATAATTTATGTAAAAAATGTTTGCACAACTGCAACGGATGGTTTAATAGTTTCCGCAACGACAAGTATAGCGGGCCGACAGTATGACGTTTACATCACCATTCCCAACCGAAAAAAGAAACGTGGTTTATACGTTGTGTGGTGAGCGGTCAGGATCAGCATCCAATAAAGCACTGCAAAAAATGTTGGCATCTACCTCGCTCGGTACACCATCAGTCGCAGCATCTGGCGCAACAACGGTCTGGGCGAATGGGCCAATAGCCCCTCCCCATATTTTTTATAAATAAATTTTAGAGTACTAATATCAATTCTTTAGAAGATCAAACCAATGAGACTAAAAGAAATACGGCTCGAAAGAGGGCTGTCGCAAGCCGACCTGGCATCACTGTCAGGCATCGATAAGTCACATCTATCGCGATTAGAGAGTGGCGTCAGAACGCCAAATTACCAGACGCTGAAAACTCTGGCCGATGCGCTGGAGATCAGTATTGACGTGATATTTAATGAGCCATCTAGTATTGTGCCAATCACAGAAATCAGGTATTACGATTGCCAAAGTGACAATATTGGAATTGACATGCTGGCTATAGACCCTGGCAAGTTCCCCAGGGTCAAACCAGCCGATATGCTGGCTTTGGATGTTCAAGGCGATGAGATGGCGCCGACAATATCACCTGGCGATACT
>Ga0206131_10001816_pt1 | contig 26730 bp, 31 predicted proteins | sample Helgoland_Spring_FD_148636 | JGI IMG/M metagenome (GOLD analysis project Ga0206131, IMG submission 148636) | Pelagic subsurface seawater microbial communities from Kabeltonne, Helgoland, North Sea - Helgoland_Spring_Bloom_20160517_1 | ecosystem: Environmental > Aquatic > Marine > Epipelagic ...
CAATCAGGGGCGTCTGGTTATGCTTCTGGCGGTTATCTTTATCCCTTGTACAGCGATCGGATCGATAAATTTCCTTTTTCGTCAGGTTTTAATACTGCTACAGATGTAGGTGATTTGACACTAGCGAGATCTGTACCTTGTGGTCAAAGTTCAGCAACTCATGGTTATACTTCTGGTGGGACGGTCGGCGCCAATCACCAGCAGCGCATAGACAGATTTGCGTTCGCATCGGACGTAAACGCTACAACTGTGGGTGATATGGGCTATCCTGGTAAACGAGGCGCCGCCGGTCAATCTTCGATTTCATCTGGATATATTTCTGGCGGCTTAACCAACGGGTACGGCAACCAAATTATTAAATTTCAATTTTCGAATGATGCTGATGGTACAGATATTGCGGATTTGACTGCAATAAGAGAATACTGTTCGGGTCAACAATACTAATCATTTTTAAAGAGAATTTACAATAATGGCTAACACACTTTTAGACGCACAAAAAAATATTTCTAATGACATGCTAAGAGAAATAGTAGCTGAGTCAGCGTTTATTGGCCAAACGCGATTCGAGCAATTTGTTTACACTCATGCAACCTATGGTACGCTGGTTGCTGCGTTCTCCGGTTTTCCCGCAAACGGCACGATTTCTGTTACAGAAGACTTCCCGCAACCAGATGATGAAAATGTCATAATGAGTGACGCAGATTTCCAATTTGCACGAACCAATGCAACAGCTGGTCGTGTTTTTTATGTGTGGGGGCCGTCGGGAAGTAGTCTTACCAATTATAGGGAGTTTAATCGTTCTGCCCTTGAGAGCGCCAATGTTAAGCCCTCCCCCACAACTTCGATCAATCCAAATAATTGGGGTCAAGACCCCAACGGTAACAGAGTGCATTTTTGGGCCGAAACAACAGGCGCGACCTTGTCGGGTGGCGATTATAGTATTTTAAATTGGCGATACCCTCGCCTATTTGGGCTATACGACTTAGGTCCAATTTCCAGAGTTAGTACCAATGCCGCAGACAACGCAAATACAACTTATGTCTACATCGCAGATGGGACCTCCATTGATCTAAGACTTAACATATTCTACAAATAAGAAGTAACACAATTATAATCATTTTTTTAAAGAGAATTTACAATAATGGCTAACACACTTTTAAACGCCGTAAAAGATCTTCGTAATGACTCTCTAAGAGATTTAGTAAGTGTGTTCGCGTTTGCCGGAGAAGCGCCAGTGGTAGCAACATCGCCTTTCCAAGGTAATAACTATGGTTATACTTCTGGTGGCAGCATAAACGGCTTAAGAACAAATATCATCGACAAATTTCCTTTCTCAACAGACGCTAACGCAACAGATGTAGGTGATTTGACGCCAGGAAGATATAAGTCTTCTGGTCAAAGTTCAGCAACTCATGGTTATACTTCTGGTGGTAATGCTCCGACCGGTCTGGTTAATGTCATCGACAAGTTTCCTTTCGCTTCTGGCGGTAACGCATCAGATGTAGGTGATATGACTTCTAATAGAGAAAGGGGTGCAGGTCAAAGTTCTATTCCTAATGGATATGGTTATGTTTCTGGTGGTTCTTTGTCTATTGATAAGTTCCCGTTTTCGTCTGATGCTGACGCAACAGCAGCAGGTGACTTAACATTTAACAGATACTTTGTTGCAGGTCAAAGTTCACAAACTCATGGTTATACTTCTGGTGGCCACCCGGTCTTGAATATAATCGATAAGTTTCCTTTCTCGTCTGACGATAACGCAACTGATGTAGGTGATCTGACATTGGCCAGGGGTTATATTGCAGGTCAAAGTTCAACAACTCATGGTTATACTTCTGGTGGTTATACTGGGGTCACCCCCGGGGTCTATTCTAATATCATCGAAAAGTTTTCTTTCACTTCTAACGGTAACGCAACAGATGTAGGTGATCTGACATTGGCTAGATATTCCCCCGCAGGTCAAAGTTCTACAACTCATGGTTATAATTCTGGTGGCGGTGGAGTTGGCATTGGCAAGGATATCATCGATAGGTTTCCGTTCGCGACAGACGGTAACGCAACAGACGTTGGTGACCTGACACAGTATAGATATTATAACGCTGGTCAACAATACTAATCATTATATATACTACTACTACTACTACTATACTAATCATTATATATACTACTACAATACCAATATCATTCAACAAAACTTGAGGATTGAAATGACAGATAAAACAAAAAATGATGTAACAATTTATGAAGAGATCGTAAAAGATTTAGCGATTGTTAGCGACAAGACGCAGTTTCATGTACCCATCGCAAAGGTATTTGGTGCTGGGACTCTTGCGAATACCGAAAGTTTTGGAGGGCGTTCTTTGTCCGAGAACACGGCTCTCGTAGACCAAGCGATCGAGAATACAAACGAACTTCAAAACGTTTGGAATCGAAGTCACTCACAATGGGACTGGAAACACCTTAATTTACACTATCATGGTGATTTTAAAAATGTTCGACAACTTGCCGCAGAGGTTACTCGAAAGAAGCAGGCATTGACCGAAGCAAAATGGAAACATGTTAAGAACGAAATTTCGATTAAAAAACTTGAAGAGAAACTTGAAAGTGATAAACTCGAATATTGGCAAGAGATAGATTATCAGATAAAACTCGCAGAAAAGCGAGAATCTATGGCGACTGGTATGGTTTATATCGAAGGCGCAATGAAAGATCTTCTCGCATTAAACGAACTCTATGAACAGATGAAAGACAAGTTTGAGGGTTTTACCGAGGATGATTTTGAAAGAGAAGAATCTAAGTCACATCTTAAAAGAAGTGTTGTTCAATGTATTCGTGATGTTCGTCAAACAGGTTCTATTACAAAAGGTGAACAAGAATATCTCGAACAAATTGGTGTAAATCCGACAAGAATGCTTTTTCTGATTCGAGAATATATAAATAAAGAGGAAGCAAAGACAGATTGGAGCGTAACAGGTCTTCATAAGTTCGTTGCTGATTTAGTAGATGAACTAATAGATGTTATGAAAGTAGATAAGACAAAGATGGAGATCATGGGATTCAATCCCGATCCTTCAACTCTTTTATCACACAGTAAACCAGTTGCTTTAAAATTAGAAAACAAAGGAGAGAAAGATGCCGGTAGTTGAATATAAACTGCATAAAGTAGGAAGAAACGCACAGCGAGCACCCGAGTGGGTTGACGATGGTGGGTATTGGCAGAATCGTGCTGATAACACTATGGTCGGATGGGTTCTTCCTGAATCAGACCGAGAATTTTATGTGCCAGATACGGTCACCGAGTTGTCACGAGCAGAGTTTATTGCTAGGTCTCAAGCGATACACGCCGCGACACCTATGACAAAAATGAATGATGATCCCGGGCAGGATCCCGTTGTGATGACAGATGCTGAAGTTGTTGCGGAAGCAGGAACTTGGTACGACTCTTTCCACGCCTCTTAACATTCATAATAGGGGTTTACCTACCATGGCATTTATTTTAAGTAACCTTTTGTCGTCTCTCGACTCCTCTATTGGATTGCTTGATAGTTCAAGTGATTTGCTGGAGGTTTTGCAGGCGCTTAACGTTACAAATTCTACAAAAGGTTATGGTAAATCGCAAAAAAGAACTTACGACACTGTTGCCTCACTGCCTACTGCGACTTCCGCATTGCGCGGATCCTTTGCTACAGTTGAAACTGTAGGTAATTGGGAAGCAAGTGGAAATACAGATAATGGTTTGTATGTGTGTAATGGCAGCGATTGGACATTGATTCAGGGTTTGGATTCAGCAGAAACACCACCGCCTTTTCAAGGTAGTAACTTTGGTTATACTTCTGGTGGCACCGGATATGCTCCTGGTACTTATGATATCATCGACAAATTTCCGTTCGCGGCAGACTTTACTGGTACTGCTACAGATGTAGGTGATTTGACAGTGAACAGACAAGGTGCTGCGGGACAGAGTTCAACATCCCATGGTTATACTTCTGGTGGGAGGGTGTCGCCATCGTACAGTGTTGTCATCGACAAGTTTCCTTTCTCGTCTGACGCTAACGCAACAGATGTAGGTGACATAACTTCAGCCAGAACGTTTTTGACAGGTCAAAGTTCTATCGTTAACGGATTTGGTTATACTTCTGGTGGCCACAACTCCACGGGCGGCAATGTCATCGACAAGTTTCCTTTCTCGACAGACGCTAACGCAACAGATGTAGGTGATTTGACAGTGGCTAGACAAGCACCCTCAGGTCAAAGTTCTAATACTAGTGGTTATGCTTCAGGAGGAAAAGAGGTAACCCCTTTTCCCGGAGTTCTTAATGTTATCGACAAATTTCCTTTCTCAACAGACGCTAACGCAACAGATGTAGGTGACCTGACTTCTACAATTTTTCGGACTACGGGTCAAAGTTCAACAACTCATGGTTATAGTTCCGGTGGCACAACACATCCCGATGGTCTTTACACCGGAAGTGCAGATATCATCGACAAATTTCCGTTCGCGGCAGACGCTAACGCAACAGATGTAGGTGATTTGACAGTGGCTAGATATTTTTCCGCAGGTCAAAGTTCTACTGTAAGTGGTTATACTACTGGTGGTTATGGTACGGCCGGCCTGCATGATGTCATCGACAAGTTTTCCTTTTCGTCAGACGCTAACGCAACAGATGCAGGTGATCTGTCAGTGGGTAGATTTATACATACAGGTCAACAATACTAATTAAGAGAATCAAAAATGGCATTTAATCTAAACAACCTTTTGTCGACACTGGACTCTTCTATTGGATTGCTTGATAGTTCAAGTGATTTACTATCGATTTTACAAGCAATCAATGTTACAAATCCCACAATGGGGCATGGTAAATCACGGAAAAAGACCTATGACACTGTTGCCTCACTGCCTGCCGCATCGGTTAGTCTTCGCGGATCCCTTGCTGTAGTTCAGACCATAGGTAATTGGGCAGCAAGTGGAAATGCAGATAATGGTTTGTATGTGTGTAATGGCAGCGATTGGGCGTTGATTCAGGGTTTGGATTCTGCGGGAATACAACCGCCTTTTCAAGGTAGTAACCATGGTTATACGTCTGGCGGCATAGGACCTTCTGGCAATATTGATGTCATCGACAAGTTTCCTTTCTCGTCTGACGGTAACGCAACAGATGTCGGTGATTTGACAGTAGCAAGAGAGGGTCCCGCAGGTCAAAGTTCACAAACTCATGGTTATACTTCTAGCGGGTGGTCACCCCCGACCTACGACCCCATCGATAAATTTCCTTTCTCGTCTGACGGTAACGCAACAGATGTCGGTGATTTGACGGTACCATGCTATCAATCTGCCGGGCAATCATCGTCTGATTATGGATATACTTCTGGTGGCAGGACAGGGACGTACCGGAACGAGATCGACAAATTTCCTTTCTCGTCTGACGATGACGCAACAGATGTAGGGGATCTGACATTGGCTAGATATGGTCCCGCTGGACAAAGTGATGTTGTTAACGGATTTGGTTATACTTCTGGTGGCGCAGCGGCCAGTTCTAACGTCATCGATAAGTTTCCTTTTGCGTCTGATGCTGACGCAACAGATGTAGGTGATTTGACAGTGGCTAGACATTTCTCCTCAGGTCAAAGTTCTACAACTCATGGTTATACTTCTGGCGGCAACGGGCCGCCGCTTTCAAATGTCATCGACAAGTTTCCTTTCACTTCTGGCGGTAACGCATCAGATGTAGGTGATTTGACAATCGAACGTCGGTATCTGACAGGTCATAGTTCAACAACTCATGGTTATTCTTCTGGTGGTATTCCCGCGACGGATGACATCGAAAAGTTTCCTTTCTCGACTGACGCTAACTCAACATATGTCGGTGATCTGTCAGTGACGAGATTTACGACTGCCGGGCAACAAATCTAATCAAGAGAATCAAAAATGGCATTTAATATCACAAATTTAGTTAACGCGATCAACGCTAAAAGTGCTACTGTTGGTGCTGATTCTGCGTTAGACAAAGCCGTTCTTTTAGCGAGTAATGTTAAGAACGCTTTAATATATTCTTCGTTGGTCGATCTACCTACTGCTGATTCTTCGAACCAAGGTGACTTTGTTCGTATTGGGGCATCATTTGGCGCGGACACAAAATACTATGTGTCGCACAGAGATAGATGGAATCTAATCGGTTTGGATGATTCTGATGTGGTTACTGAGGGTCAGTTTCCCCCTTTCCAAGGTAGTAACTATGGTTATACTTCCGGCGGTAAGTTTGGGGGGCCCCAATATGATCGGACTGATACCATCGATAAATTTCCTTTTGCATCTGATGCTAACGCAACAGATGTCAGTAATTTGACAGGATCCAGGTGGAGCGGCGCAGGTCAAAGTTCAGCAACTCATGGTTATACTTCTGGTGGCCAGCCTGATGATTTTGAGAAAGTAGTCGACAGGTTTCAGTTCGCATCTGACGGTAACGCAACAACTTGGGGTCATTTTTCGCTGGGCGCGTTTTACTCAAACGGTAGATATGCAGCTGCTGGTCAAAGTTCTATCGAGAACGGGTTTGGTTACACTTCTGGCGGTGGTTACCCTGTACAGAATGTCTTGAATCGCATCGACAAGTTTCCGTTTGCGGCAGAATTTGATATTGCCGCAGATGTTGGTGATTTGACAGTGGGTAGACGAGAAACAAGGGGTCAAAGTTCAACAACTCATGGTTATACTTCCGGCGGCCGTACTCTGCCACAAATTTATAATGTCATCGACAAATTTCCTTTCACTTCTAACGGTAACGCAACAGATGTAGGTGATTTGACAAGCAACCGCTCTTGGGGGGCAAGTCAAAGTTCAACAACTCATGGTTATGGTGCTGGTGATGCGGCGTTGACTAATGTCATCGATAAATTCCCGTTTTCGTCTGATGCTGACGCAACAGATGTTGGTGATTTGTCAGTGGCTAGAGGTATAGCGAGTGGTCAAAGTTCAAGAACTCATGGTTATACTTCTGGTGGTGCTGACGCAACTCCTGCGCCTTCTAATGTCATCGACAAGTTTCCCTTTTCGTCAGACGATAACGCAACAGATGTAGGTGACCTGACAGTGTCCAGATATGGATCTGCTGGTCAACAATACTAAAGGATTAAATTAAATGTCAGGAACAGATATTACACGTCTCTTAGAGGCTATCCAAAAGAAGATAGACGCAGTAGATTCAAGTGCTTCTTCTGGTGATCTACTGCGTCTATTATCGGCTATTCGACAATCCGGAGAAGGGTCTCTCTTGTCTTACGATAATACATATCAGATTCCGAATCTATTAGACGCTACACCAGACCTCGGGATGATAACCTATACCCTTGACAGTGACAAGTTGTATTTTCAAAAAGGCTCTTGGGTTGGCAAAGAATTACCCATCCCACCTTCTCAGGCTCAGGGTAGTAACTTTGGTTATAGTTCTGGCGGTGTCAACGCGCCGGGCCCGACGGGGCCCACTAACTTCATCGACAAGTTTCCTTTCACGTCTGACGATAACGCAACAGACGTTGGTGATTTGACAGTGGCCAGATGGGGTGGTGCGGGACAAAGTTCATCAACTCATGGTTATGCTTCGGGTGGTCTCACCTCTAACGTCATCGACAAGTTTCCATTCTCAGCAGACGCTAACGCAACAGATGTAGGTGACTTGACAGTAGCCAGATATGGCGCCGCTGGTCAAAGTTCTATAACTCATGGTTATAGTGCTGGTGGCGAAACCCCTCTTGAAAGTGACGTCATCGACAAATTTACTTTCTCAGCAGACGCTAACGCAACAGATGTAGGTGATTTGACAGTGGCAAGAGGTGATCTCGCAGGTCAAAGTTCAACAACTCATGGTTATACTACTGGTGGCGACCCTGTCCCGACTGGAGGTAACGTCATCGACAAATTTCCTTTCTCAACAGACGCTAACGCAACAGATGTAGGTGATTTGACAGTGGCTAGAAGAAGTGTCGCAGGTCAAAGTTCAGCAACTCATGGTTATGCTTCTGGCGGCAACACGCCGCCGGTTCTTCCAAATGTCATCGACAAGTTTCCTTTCTCGACAGACGCTAACGCAACAGATGTAGGGGATCTGACAGTGGGCAGACGGGCTGCTGCGGGACAAAGTTCTACAACTCATGGTTATAGTTCTGGCGGCAACACGCCGCCGGTTTCAAATGTCATCGACAAGTTTCCTTTCTCGACAGACGCTAACGCAACAGATGTAGGGGATCTGACAGTGGGTAGATATGTCGCCTCAGGTCAACAATACTAATTAAGAGAATCAAAAATGGCATTTAATATCACAAATTTAGTTAATGCGGTTAATGCTAAAAGTGCTACTGTTGGTGCTGATTCTGCATTGGATAGAGCAGTTCTCTTAACAAATGACATCAAGAACGCTTTAATATATTCTTCGTTGGATGATCTACCTACTGCTGATTCTTCGAACTCTGGTAGATTCTTTCGTGTTGGAGACGCAAATGATGCAAATACAAAATACTATGTGTCACAAAGAAATAGGTGGAATCTGATCGGTTTGGATGATTCTGACGTGGTTACTGAGGGTCAGTTTCCCCCTTTTCAAGGTAGTAACTATGGTTATACTTCTGGCGGTGACGGACCTTCTGGCAATACTGATCTCATCGACAAATTTCCTTTCTCAACAGATGCTAACGCAACAGATGTGGGGGATCTGACAGTGGCTAGAAGAGAAACCGCAGGTCAAAGTTCTATTGTAAGTGGTTATACTTCTGGCGGCGCCCCCGCCAGTAACGTTATCGATAAATTTCCTTTTGCATCTGACGGTGATGCTACAGATGTAGGGGATCTGACATTGGCTAGATATGGACCCGCAGGTCAGAGTTCTATCGTTAATGGATTTGGTTATACTTCTGGTGGTTATGGTTCTGTCGTGTCGAATATCATCGATAAGTTTCCTTTCTCATCTGACGCTAACGCAACAGATGTAGGGGATCTGACTGCTGCTAGAGAAAGAGGAAGCGGCGGTCAAAGTTCACAAACTCATGGTTATACTTCTGGTGGTTATAATGCTAGTGGTAATATCATCGATAAGTTTCCTTTCTCATCTGACGCTAACGCAACTGATGTAGGTGACCTGCCAGAGGCGCGGTCCTGGGCCGCAGGTCAAAGTTCAGCAACTCATGGTTATGTTAGTGGTCGAACTGGGAACAACATCACCGAATATATTGACAAGTTTTCTTTCTCGACTGACGGTAATGCTACAGATGTGGGTGACTTATCTAATGGTAGAAATCTCAGCGCAGGTCAAAGTTCAACAACTCATGGTTATATTTCTGGCGGACGTGATCCTGCCAGATCTAACGTTATCGACAAGTTTCCTTTCTCGACAGACGGCAACGCAACAGATGTTGGTGATCTGACATTGACTAGAAAAGCGGCCTCAGGTCAACAATACTAAAGGATTAAATTAAATGGCGGGAACAGATATTACAAATCTTTTGGATATTGTTCAGAGGAAAATAAACGCAGTAGATTCAAGTGCTTCCACTGGTGATCTGCTTTACCTATTATCGGCTATTCGACAGTCCGGAGAAGGGTCTGTTTTTGCTTATGATAATGAAAGTCAGATTCCGAATCTATTAGACGGTACACCAGATCCTGAAATGATAGCCTATACCCTTGACAGTGACAAGTTGTATTTTCAGAGAGGCTCTTGGGTTGGCAAAGCAATACCCCCAATACCGCCGTTTCAAGGTAGTAACTATGGTTATATGTCTGGCGGTATAGGACCTGGTTCTCCTGGCAATACTGATGTCATCGACAAGTTTTCTTTCACTTCTAACGGTAACGCAACAGATGTAGGTAACTTAACCTCGACATCGGGTGAAGGTGGCGCGGGTCAAAGTTCGACTACAAATGGATATGCAAACACATTTCAATCTTTTTCAAACAAAATTGACAAAATTTCCTTTGCCTCGGGTGGAGATGCGACAACAAGCGGCGATGTGCCGAATGGCGTGGAATCGCTTTCTGGTCAAAGTTCGACTGTGAACGGATATGCTTCGGGCAGTAGCAACATATATAAGTTCCCCTTTGCCGCCGATGCTGATGCTGTTGATGTTGCGGATATCCCAATCAACAAATCGAGATGCGCCGGTCAAAGTTCGACTACTGATGGTTATGCGTCTGGCGGGGGTTACAACCCCGGCTCAACTAGTATTCAGAAGTTTCCGTTCGCGGCTGACGTTAATAGCGTAGAGGTTGGAGATCTGTCAGTAGCAAGAGGATTCCAATCTGGACAAAATAGTAGTACCGATGGTTATAATTCTGGTGGTTCAGCCGCGTCGATCTTCGCCTTTACAGATACTATTGATAAGTTTCCATTTGCCACTCATGGCACCGCAACAGATGTGGGCAATTTATCGGGCGCTCGTGGATACCATGTCACAGGTCAAAGTTCGACTACTGATGGTTATGCTTGCGGCGGGCGAACCGGCTCGGGCACTATAGTTGTCTCATCGGTGATCGACAAGTTTTCTTTCGCATCTAACGGCAATGCTGCAAATATAGGTAGTTTAACAGTAGCCAGATATGGTTCCGCTAGTCAACAATACTAAGAATTTGACTATATACATGTATACAATTGAAAATTTGGAGTTTTGTTATGGATGCAGAGAAATCTTTTCGTGAGAATCGATATGTCTATCTTTCGGGTGCTGTTTCTCGTGACGATTGCGAGAAACTCACCAATCACATGTTTGAACTTTTTGAAAACGGTGAGTTAGAAAAAGACCCTCAGTGCCCTCTTTCAGATTCAATATATGGAAACCCCATATTTGATAATCTTGCTGCATCTCTTGCGCCTGCTTTGTCCAAGCAATTAGGTGTAGAGATCGCACCAACTTATACCTACTGCCGTATCTACAGAAACTCAGAACTTTTAGTTCGACACACAGATCGCCCATCATGCGAGATTTCTGGAACTATGACTCTGGGGTTCGACGACTCTTCGGGTATATGGCCAATCTTCTTTGCCGAAGATGAAGATGATGTTGTGGGTCATCCTTTAGAAATCAATATTGGCGATATTGTAATGTATCGAGGATGTGAGTTACCTCATTGGAGACCAAAGTACAAGGGTAAATGGCAAGTTCAAGTATTCTTTCACTATGTCAATGTGAATGGTCCTCACAAAGATCATATCTTCGATGGTCGATCTACCATGGGCGTGCCAAAAGAGCAACAACCCGTACTCGTTGAAGCGCCTCAGAGAGAAGAACTGACATCAAAGGTCATCTATGATGGTGTTATGATTACAACGAACGATGAAGTCTTTCCGGGCTTAACACACTTCGATAAAGACTTTAACCCTCATCTCTCGTTCACAGCAGAAGAATGTAAGAAAATTGTTTCACACTCAGACACTCTTTATCCCTCAAAGTCAACTGTTGGTGGAGGTGATAAAGAAAGAACTTACGATGTTGACATTCGTGCTGTAGACACGTATAATATAGAATTGAATGACAAAACTAAATGGATATTTGATCGTATTGCTGCCGCTACGGGAACAGCGAATCGCGACTATTACAAATATAATGTTTTGGGAATAACCCATTCGTTACAGTTGTTACACTATAAAGGTGATGAGAACGGACACTATGATTGGCATATCGATGCTGGACCTGGCCCAAGTTGTACTCGCAAGATTTCGGTGGTCGTACCTCTCAATAACCCCCAAGAATTTGAAGGTGGTGTTCTTGATATTAACAACAACGGCACACTTGTTACTGCCCCTCAAACACCCGGAACCATGATTCTTTTTCCAAGTTTTACTCCTCATAGAGTGAATCCAGTGACGAAAGGTGATCGATGGTCCCTTGTTTCTTGGGTACACGGTACTGATAGATTCAAATAGTATAAATAGTAGTTGACATCATTAAACTTATTGTGTATAATGCTCTTGAAGCTAACCTAATAGAAGAATGGCATGGCAGGAGTAATTAAATGCCGAACCTAAGTATACCAGAAATCACTAAAGACGGTAAAGAGTATCGTTCTGTTCTTCTCGTCGAAAAAACATTTGAAAAAAATGGAAAAACCAATGTTTTTAAAACTGATGGCGGTTTATTTCATGCGAAGTACATATTAATTGGTACGACTAAAATAACCAAAAGTTCTGATGTTGATAAAACTGCCGGAGAAATCTTATCGCTTAGACTTAAAAAAGGACTTGATAGAATCTTAAAGATTGGTGGGACTTACGCCGGATCAAAATCGAACGTTGAAATTCCTATAACTCAACTTGAAAAGAGTGAAGAGTTCGGGGGCATGCCCGCAGGTGGTACCCGAGTTAACAAAGGGCTTTTGTTTGAGACTGATCTCGCAAAACGGTTAGACGAATACGTTGAAGGAAGACAAGGTAAAGGACAATACGCTTCCGAAACGTCAAAAATAATTGAAATGTGTTCTGCAAAAATAGGTTCACCAGTCGTCAATTTCAGACATGAAGGCGGCGCTAATACATCAAGACCTATCGTTAATTCTGGATCACAGGTTTTTGTATCCCCTAAAGATCATAGAGAACACGGAAGTAAATTGACTGATATTACTCTTGTGCACCATAACAAAAAGGAAAGTTATCTTTCCCTCAAATATAGTTCCACGCTTACCTTTGTCAATTCTGGTGTAAGTAAAATTTTTCCGGAAACAGAAATTAAAAAGGGATCAATTAGTTCTCCTGTCGGAAAAGCAATTATGTCTGCCTTCGGTATCGACGAGTTGTCATTTTGTGATGTGTTTAATGATTACGGCAAAGGAACTCGCCATGCGACTGGCGTCAATGTATCTTCTAAAATCGATAGAAATGCTTTAAAATTATTTTTATCGACAGCTATAGGGTCTGACTATTGGATGATTCACGGAATGGATGGCGGTAAAATATGGTCTTGGTATATGGACCCTAGTAAAAATAACACCATGTCGACAATCAGTGGACCGATTATAATAGATTACGGTGGTTCATCTGGTACTGGTAAGCGTGTTAATATATCATTCAGTAATTCATTTTTTGATTTTACAGTAAACATACGTAACAAACAGTCTGGTCGTTATCCTTCTCATATCATGTGTGACTACAAAAGCAAACCAGCAACCGGTAAAAAATTATTATAAATAGTTAAACTATTAAAGACATAGAAGCCGATGTTAGCATTTTCTGATTTTCTGACCGAACAAAAGAATACCCATATGACCCACATTGAGGACAAGGTTCTCTACGGTGGTGTTAGTGGTACACGTCAAGCAATCTTTGCCTTACGTGATTTACGTGATATGCTTAGTGGTGTAAAAGATACGGGAGTTTCTGTCAAGTGGGATGGCGCACCTGCTATCTTTGCTGGTACTGATCCACGAGACGGTCAGTTCTTTGTAGCAAAGAAAGGTATTTTTAATAAGAACCCTAAAGTCTACAAGACACCCGCAGAGGTAGACGAAGACACTTCGGGTGATCTTGCTACTAAACTTAAAGACGCATTACAGTATCTACCCGCTCTTGGAATCAAAGGTGTTATTCAAGGGGACTTCTTATTTGGTAAGGGTGATATTAAGAAACAAAAAATTAAAGGCGAAAGATACATTACCTTCCATCCTAACACTATTGTTTATGCTATTCCGGTTGATCAAGCAAAAGACATTCAACGAGCAAAAATCGGTATTGTATGGCACACTACATATACAGGTAGTACATTTGAAACAATGAAAGCATCATATGGAGTTGATGTGAGTAAGTTGAAAAAGACCGCCAACGTGTGGTCACAAGACGCAATGCTTCGAGATGTTCGAAGCGCAACCATGACTAAAAATGAAACGGAGACAGTGAATGAATATCTTTCGCAAATTGGTAAACTTTTTAATGGGGTCTCAGGAACAACCCTTAGAACCCTCGAAGCCAACCAAACCCTCGCCCAGCACATCGAGCAGTTCAACAACACCTACGTCCGAGCCGGCGCAACCATCGGTGATAGTAGAGCCCACACCGCCAAGCTCATCAACTGGATCAAAAACAAGTACAAAAAAGAAATCGACAGCCGCAAAAGCGACCGCGGCAAAGCCACGCAAAAAGCGAAGCTCGACGACCTCCTCTCCTTCTTCGGCGAAGAAAACAAAGCAAACTTAATTCGAATGTTCGAGTTGCAAAAATTGATTGTTATTGTTAAACTGAAACTTATAAATAAACTTAATAAACTGAATAGTCTTGAAACCTTTATTAAAACCCGAAAGGGTTTCAAGGTTACAGGTCAGGAAGGATATGTAGCAATAGACACAATTGGTGGTGATGCGGTGAAACTTGTTGATCGTATGGAGTTTTCATACAACAACTTTTCACCTGACATTTTGAAAGGATGGGATAAACCAACGAGAAATTAAGATGGCAAAACCTTTAAGTTTTAAAGATTTTTTAGTAGTCGATTACACTCCTGGCATGCCAGAAGAAATCTCCTGGGCAGCAATGAAACGTAGGAGAGGTCGTATTGGGGAAGAGGTCGAGGAGACAGACGAAGCCCTCAACTTCGCGCAGCGAAGAGCCCGTGGTAGAGTCATGCGCAAAAACAAAGCGAAGATTGCTATGGGTCGTAGGAAAGCGGCAAACCGAGCCGCTGATCCCGAAAGACTTAAGAAGAGAGCGCGTAAACAAGCCATGAATGTAATGTTCAAGAAACTCGCGAAAGGGACTTCTCGTGCGGACTTACCGGCTACACGTCGTCAAGAAATTGAAAAACGTCTTGAGAAACTGAAACCCAGAATTGATAAGATGTCGCGCAAGTTGTTACCACAGGTTCGTAAGATGGAAAAAGAACGAAGAATGGGTAAGCAGAACAAAGATGCCTAATATACCATCGTTTAAACAGTATCTCGTAGAGGAACAACGCGAGGTATTTTTCACCTTCGGCCGAATGAACCCTCCGACAATAGGCCATGGGAAAGTGATTAATGCTTTGGCGACCAAGTCTGGGCGTAATCCATATAAAGTATTCTTATCACAATCCCAAGATTCAAAAAAGAATCCTCTTAGTTATGAACAAAAGATAAAGCATGTTCGTAAGATGTTCCCTAAACATGCTCGAAACATCATTTCAAACAAGAGTTATAAGACTGTGTTCGAAGTCGTGACTGGTCTATACGATCAGGGATTCAACAAGATCACCATGGTTGTAGGTTCAGATCGGGTGACAGAATTTGAAACATTGTTAGGGAAGTACAACGGTGTTAAAGGGCGACACGGTTTTTATAACTTCGAAAAGATAAACATTGCCTCTGCGGGTGCTCGTGACCCTGACGCTGAAGGTGTTGAAGGAATGTCAGCATCAAAGCAACGTGAGAACGCAAGGAACAATGATTTCATAACATTCGGTCAAGGTGTTCCTAAGACAATGTCGAATAAAGACTCGAAGCGATTGTTCAACGACATTCGTTCTGGTATGGGTCTGAAAGAGACTTTGCAGTTTAAGAATCATATCGAACTTGAATCCGTATCTGAAATGCGCGAAAAGTTTGTTGAAGGTAATCTGTTCAGCGAAGGTGATAAAGTTGTTATCAAATCAACAGGTGAGAACGGTCACATCCATCGACTCGGCACTAATTATTTAATTATTGCTCTTGAAGAAGGTGATATTTCTCGTCGATGGATTGATGACGTAGAGTTAAAGACGAAGAACGAGAAGACTGATCAGTGGTATAAAGATCAACCCGAATGGGGCACACCTGAAGCAACTAAGAAAGCTAAGAAGAAAGTGCCTGGTCAGGTCAAAGAAGATGAAATCGACAGCGCGAAACAACAGATTCGCCTAGATAAAGAACGAGACCGCGAAGAGAATCAACGAGAAAGAGAACGAAAAAAGCTTGGATACGATCGTGTTCTTGATCGGGCCCGTCTTGCCCGCGCTCGTCGTAAAAACAAACAGACAAACTAAAAGATATAAATAATAGTTATCCGGATAGAGGAAATTTTTCTGTGAAAAAATTCAAAGGTATGAGAGAATCTCTCAAGGGAAATAAAGAAGCAACCGAACTTGATGAAGCAATTGACTTCCGTAAAGCCTTCATGGATATCCAGTCATATGCCAAGAAGAGTGGTGGTATTGACAAGACTGACTTTGAGAAAGTTGCATACTACGTCAAAGCAATCGGAGACAATCAGAACACACCTAATGTTGCTAACAAAGCATTCATGGCAATGAAAAAACATATTGCTGGGCTAGATACGGATGTGCGAGATGGAATTCATGTGTTGTTAAAGAAACACGGCATGGTGAAGAATGGTCGTATGGTACAAGAGTCAACAGATCTTAGTGAAAATCTGAATCCTAAACAGATCGCGTTACTCAAGAAGAGTTATTCTACCATCGATCGAATTGACCCTTCTGGACCTGCATATAAGAAAGCGAAAGGTATGATCTCTGGATTAGAAAAAGACAATCTAATTGATCTTGCTAAAGCAAAAGTCAAGTGGTTGTCTCAGATTGCGGCTGATGAATTGCGTAAGCAACACAACGTTAAGTTAAAGGCTTCCGAATATATGGAGTCTGTTAAAGAGTCAACAATAAATGAGTTGACCACTGTAGATCGAGAGAAGTTAGTCAAAGTATTTGACAAATTGAAAAAAGGTTCAACCGTCAAAATCAAGTCTAATGACTCCATCAAGAAGGGTGATGACTACATTGAATTTGTTGTTAAATCAAAGAGTACAGTTCGTAAGGGTGAAGTAGAAAAGATTACCCTTGCTAACAAAGGAAATCCAACCGGTGTAAAAAGATTCTTATACAAAAGAGTTGGTACTTCGATGGTATCGTTTGCCGTTGGTGACATGGCAGCCTCTATTGTAGATATTAAAGAGTCGACTGAACTCGAAGAAAAGGGTAAGGGTCTCTGGCACAACATTCGTAAGAAGCGAGAGCGTGGTGAACCCAAAGCCAAACCAGGCGATAAGGATTATCCCAAGACTCTAGACATCGATGAAGCAAAGATTGGTAAACTTCCCGCAAACGCAAGTCGTGAAGATAAGATTAAGCAAACTGTTTCGATCATGAAAAAGTATCCTGCAAACAAGGGTAAGTCAGAAAAAGAATTAAGAAAAGGCGCTATCGATTATCTTGATCAATTCATCAACAAAAACAAAAAGACTGACGCCTACATTGCGAAGATGACAGCAAAGAAAGAGTCGAAAGCGCCTGCACTAAAAAGTTCAGATTATCCGAAAGGCACTTCTCAGTCTGCACAGGCATTCAAAGATAAGTTTGCCAAAAAGAAGAAAGAGTCGGTTGATGAAGCGGCACTTGAAGAAAAGACTAAGTGGAAAATGGGTGATGGTCGTCCAAGAAACGGTGCTCGTATTGAAAACGATAGGTTCTGGAACTTACCGTATGATTCTTTAAAGTATATCGCCAAAGATGCTGGTGATGCCATAAAAGCAAATCCCACTGCAAGAAAGGCAACTACTGGACCGGGCAACTGGGCAGACCAAGTTGCGGATGCTGCCACAGTCATGCAATGGAGAAAGAAAAACGGTATTAAGGAGTCAGACGAAGGTGTCGAAGAAGCATCGATTCTTAAAACTACACATAAGAATGTAACTAATAAAAAATCAGTAGAAAAAGATCGTAAGAAAGCAGTAAAAACCCTTGCCAATATTCGTAAAGGTAAGTATGCCGGTGTTAAGATGGCAAATGAAGATCATGATTCAAGTTGTGTAACTGAGTCAATGGAGTTGGGGGAATTGACTACCCAACAATTGATTAAAAAGTTAGGCGCGGATACCATCTTTAAAAAAAAGTATAGTGCTGCCGCTGATAAAGTGAAAGAGATTATGTTTAAACACGGTGATAAACCTAGACATGGTAAAGAATACTATGCGGGTAAGATCGCTCGACAAGTGGATCTCGATCCGCATATACTTGCATTGATGGTTGACTAACGAAATGGTTAGTTTTAAGAATTTTTGTGAGGCAACCTACCAAGGGAAGAAAGTAACATTAAACAAACCCTCGGCAGGTGATGTAAAGAAGTCAAAGGTCTTTGTTGACCCTGACGGAGACGGAGTTGCGAAAAAAGTTAATTTTGGTGATAAAAACATGACGATCAAGAAGAATATTCCTGCTCGTCGAAAATCCTTTAGGGCGCGCCACAAGTGTGACACTGCAAAGGATAAGAGTACACCAAGGTACTGGAGCTGTAAAGCCTGGTAGTTTATAACTTAATTCGCAGGATGAGAAACAATGAGCGACGATGTACGGTTACAAAGGATTGAGGAGAAACTCGATAAACTTGCAGATGTGGTAGTTGGTATGGCAAGGGTAGAAGAAAAAATTGTTGATCTTGAGACAAGACGTGCTGAAGGTCATGAAAGGCTCAATAGAATCTCTAATAAAGTAGATGAAATTGACTCACATGTAATATCCATGCGAGAACGCATGAATGTTGTATCAAAAGTGTTGTGGGTAATGAGTGCAGGTGTTATCACTGCGATTATTACACATTTCCAAGAAATGTTATAAAGGACAGGAACAATGGATAGCAAAATTATTAAAAACATTTTCTCGGCATGGCAGGATGTCGTAGAAAAGAAAAAGTTGGATCCTGTAGACGATAAAGCAAACGATAAAGAATTTAAGAATCGTAAAGACAAAGACATTGACAACGATGGTGATGTCGATTCTTCGGATGAGTATCTGCACAAGAGACGTGCTGCTACTGATGACGCAATCGACGGCGGTAAAAAACCTGCTGACAATGCTAAACCTAAGAAGGGTGTTAATCCTTTCAAGAAGGAAGAAGTTGAGGTTGATGAAGCACGTCAGATGAAAGATCCTAAGAAAGATTCAATGGTCACTAAAGGTGGTAAGACCATCGTGATCGACAAGTCTAAGGAAGCAGAGTACCTCAAGAAAGGTTGGACTCTATCTGAAGCTTCTGATATTGATACTAAATCAGTAGACAAAGCATTGTCTCATGATTGTGCCAAGCATGTAACCTCAGAACAATGGGGATTCGGTGAATGTATCGCAGGCGAACACACTCTTGTTGAACAAGAAGATGGTTCTGCTGTTGTGACTCATTACGACGTAGTGTTTGAACATGGCGTTGAGTTTGAGGTCCCTGTCGAAGATCTTGAAATTCTCTTTTCTGAGTCACATAAACATACTGCTAAGAAGATGAAAGAAAGCAAGACCCATGCTGATCGTACAAAAGGTGCATCAAAAGCAGAGACGATGAAAGACAAGCGTAAGGGTAAGCCAGCAAACGACATGGCAAACGATCTCGATGCTGATAGTCCCGAAATTGCGGCAGACGATGCAAAAGGTCATGAAGACGCTACTAAAGCAGGTCGTGCTGTCAAAGGTCAAGCACCTGCGCGCCCAGGCGAGAAGCGCATGGGAGACACAAAGATTGTGAATCCTGTCAAGGGTTCAGTAACATCAACAACAGGTAAGGAGGGTTAAATGTCAATAAAAGCACCACATTGGGCACCAGCAGGTACTCATCCTACTTCAAAGGGATGGGCAACACCAACCGGCGAAGTAGTCAAAAAGCAGAAGTTTACTGCGGAACAAATCGCAGAGTGGCATTCTGTTCCAGTCGTACAGACATTGCACGAAGCACCGGTCGTCGAATCAGTGGTAACACCTGAAGTACAAGAATTTCATTATGGAGAAACCGCTGAAGAAACTTCATCTGAACTATAAGGAAGACTAATGAGTGACGAATTAGAAAAGATCCATCATCCTGCTGATACTAACGGAGACGGTAAAGTATCCGAAGAAGAACAGGCAATGTATCTAGAGTTTAAAAGAAAAGAACTTGACGATGCTGACGCGATGCGTGATGCGCAACGTAAGATGACGTGGTTTGCTTTGTTCGGATTATTACTCTACCCCTTTGCTGTTGTATTAGCCGATACGGTTGGTCTAAACCAAGCCTCAAAGATCCTCGGTGATATGGCGGCTACATACTTCGTGTCTGTAGCGGCAATTGTAGCAGCATTCTTTGGTGGTCAAGCGTACTCATCATCTAAGAAGTAGATAAAATCGTCCTCTAGAAAACCCACAAACGCTGTGGGTTTTTTTATAAGTATAATAAAGTGAATTTGTTATAAGGGATCCTGATGTTACTATTTGATGATTTAGACGAAGAGAATTTTCTTCTATATGCCGCAAAGAATTATTATAACCCAACTTGTATTGACGCAGAAGAATTTTACGAGGATATAAAGAGATTTAAATATCTGAAGAGATTGATTAGGCGATATGATGATGGCGGTACACTTGCGGTCAATTTAATATTAAATCATCTAGTAGTAATTTTTAATGTGTTTGGTATTGAAGCCGGTTTACGAATGTTAGAATATAAGTTGGTTATCGCCTCGGATCTTTCAATCGTCAAACCTTTCCTGATATATTTGAACGCTATCACAAATGATAAATATACAGGTATACCTATGGACAACCATGTCGTAGAAGAATTGAGGAAAATATAGTGTCATTAGCATCAAGAGCAGGAGATATCTACTATTCGTTTAGGTTTGTAAAACTTCTCACAACGCCGTGGAACGAAACCGACGCCTATGATTTAGGTATTATTGACGAGAATGGAAAGCGTGTCAAGTCAGTTAAATTAGATAATGATGAAAAGAAATCGGCTTACAGTACGTTTATTCGTATGGTATTTAATCTCAAAAGATTGTTAGAAAAGGTTCCGGGAGGAAAGTCTGTCCTTTCATCATATGCTGCCGCATTGTTTCTACTCAGAGAGAAATATGAACTGTCAGATAAAACGATAGACAAGATGCTCAAGCAATGTGAGATTGACCCATTAGATCTGATGTCAGAAAGTAGTCAATGGTATGTGTTAGACGATAAACAATTATCTCCTGGCCTCTATCATGTTCGAGAAGAGAAGTTGTTATCATCTACTCTTGATGACATAGTCAACGCAAAGGATAAAGTTCGTGTGTCCAATGACAACTATCCTATTGGTGAAATTTTTGGTTTAGATATATATGAAGTAACACACTTAAACTCAAATCAACCTGTATATGTAACAGTAGGGGAACTTTACAAATGAAATCATTCAAAAACTTCGTAGAAGAACCTACAATGACAACTGGGCCTGGAGTGGCGGGAACATCACCTAATGATCCCGCTGATTGGGCTCACAATAAAAAGAAAAAGAATCGGCGACCCCTTACTCGACGATTCATTGAAATTAATGGCAAGTTTAAAAAACAAGAAAAATGAAACGCTTGTTGTTATTCGTTCTACTCCTTTCTGGATGTAGTAATGTAGGATGGTCTCCCAATGTTCAAGAAAGGGAACAACCGGACGACACATCTTTATACAGTATAAGTATTACTGCCACATACCCCAAAGATCAATTTATGTCTTCTGAGGAACGAGAAGAATACGTTTTGTTGCCTCCTCATGCTCAAGATAGGCTGATGGAGTATTATCGACAAAGAGAAGACGACAGAGAAAGAGAAGACGAAATACTTGTCTGTCTGTTACAGTTACCACCAAGTTTGGAGTGTTAGATTATGCTGTTTTTTATTAAACTATTACCTGTTTTACTTTTAGTGGGCGGCGGTGCGTATGGTTATCATACAGTCAAAGTAAACGAAATGAGTGCCACAATCGCACAAAAAGAATCCGCAATTGTTATTCTGAAATCAAACGAAGAGAAACTCATTGCGGCAGAAGAACAGAACCGTAAAGCAATTGAGACGATGAAACAAGACATAGAGAAACAACGTGAAGCATTCACGAATCTGTCGACTCAACATGTCCAACTTACTAAAGAACGTGACGAATACATGTCGATATTTCGCAAACACGACCTCACAAAACTAGCACGGCGAAAACCAGGTCTGATTGAACCTCGAATCAATAACGGTACAGCACAAGTGTTTCGCCAAGTGGAACAAGACAGTCGTGAAGTGGATCAAGCAGACGATGTAGTGGAGATTAAAAATGAAAAAGATTAGTATCGTATTGATTGTATTGGTTGCTATATTACTTCCGGGCTGTTCGTCGATCCCGATTTTTGGTTGGGGAAAAGAACCCGAACCACTTCCTCCTAAAGTTGTCACTGTCACTGAGACAGTCCCTTTACGGATTTATCAACCGCCTCTTCCTCAAGAGATTTCACTTGAGAATGTTAAGTTTTTTGTTATCACACAGAAGAACCTAGAAGAGCAGACGGCTAAGATTGAAAAAATTCTTGGAGGAGATTTCGTAGTATTCGCTTTGACTCCTCAAAGTTATGAAAACATGGCTTACAATCTTCAAGAGATTCGACGATATGTTCGTCAACAGAAAGAGATCATTCTCTACTACCGTGAAGCCACGACAGGTGATGATGGAACTGATGCTGAAGATTGGATAGAAAAGAATAAAGAAGTGGTAGAACAACAGAAATCTGATTGACACGGCACCATATGTAGTGTATCATGTACCTTGTATAAATTATAAAAAGAGAAAAACGAATGTCGCTGAAAATAGATCTATCCCGAGACGAACTGTTAGAAGACTATGCTGTTGGGATGCTGAAAGATTTTTACTTAAAAGAATATGAAACATCGCCTCAAGAAGCCTATTCTCGTGCCGCAAAAGCATGGTCAACATACAAAGATGAATTAGACGAAGATTTGGCAAGCCGACTCTATGAGTATGTGAGCAAGAAGTGGTTCATGTTCGCATCTCCTGTGCTGTCGAACGCCCCCAATGGTGATACAAAAAACAAAGGGATGCCCATCTCATGTTTCCTTACATATGTTCCCGACACTCTCGAAGGGTTGATCGAACACTCGTCTGAGTTGCGTTGGTTAAGCGTTATGGGTGGTGGCGTAGGTGGTCACTGGTCAGACGTTCGTACCGTGAGTGATATCGCACCAGGCCCAATGCCGTTTCTACACACTGTAGATGCTGACATGATTGCGTATCGTCAAGGTAAGACTCGCAAGGGTTCTTATGCGGCATATATGGATGTGAGTCATCCCGAAATCATTGAGTTTCTGAACATGCGTATACCTACGGGTGACGTACAACGCAAAGCATTGAATCTGCACAACGCAGTCAATATCACTGATGAGTTTATGGACGCTGTTGTAAACAATAAGACATTTGATCTGCGAGATCCAAAGGACGACGCTGTCAAAGATACTGTTAGTGCTCGAAAACTGTGGGAACGAATCATTGAGATTCGTTTTCGAACAGGCGAACCTTATCTAAACTTTATCGATACGGCGAATCGAGATCTGCCTCAGAGCCTAAAAGATCTTGGTCTGCGTATCAACGGTAGTAATCTATGTAACGAGATTCACTTACCTACAAGTGCTGATCGAACCGCTGTGTGTTGTCTGTCGTCACTCAATCTGGAGTATTACGACGAATGGAAAGACACTAACATTGTTAGGGATCTTATTCGAATGCTTGATAACGTATTAGAGTATTTTATTGAGAACGCACCCGACACAATCTCAAGAGCAAGATATAGCGCATCACGAGAAAGATCTATTGGGTTGGGTGCTATGGGATTTCATTCACTACTCCAAAAACATGGGGTTGCTTGGGAATCCGATAAGGCACGCGAAATCAATGATGTGGTGTTCAGTCGCATTAAGTCAGAGGCACTTGAAGAGACTCGGTTTCTTGCTCGTGTGCGTGGTTGTTATCCTGATGGTGAAGGTTATGGTCGTAGGAATGCACACCTGTTAGCGATTGCTCCTAATGCGTCAAGTGGTGTTGTTCTATCAACAAGCCCTTCGATCGAACCATCTAAGGCAAATGCATACACACATCGTACTCGTGCTGGTTCATTCCTTGTAAAGAATAAATATCTCACAACATTACTTGAAGAGAAAGGTCAGAACAACGATTCGATTTGGACCTCGATCATTACTAATAGAGGTTCTGTACAACATCTACCTTTCCTGACAGAAGGTGAGAAATCAATCTTTAAGACAGCACAAGAACTCGACCAGAACTGGGTCGTACAACATGCTGGAGATCGACAGAAGTATATCTGTCAGGGTCAGTCGGTCAATCTGTTCTTCCCGTCAGGCACACAGAAGTCATATGTCAATGCGGTTCATATCAAAGCGTGGAAAGAAGGTCTGAAAGGTCTGTACTACCTACGCACCGAAGCGAAGAATCGTGCTGAGAATGTGAGTGAGAAAGTGGAGCGAGTAGCATTACAAGATGACGCTCGCACACTGGTGTATAGTAAAAAGAACTGCCCGTTCTGTGCTATGGCAATGGAAGAACTCAAACTGCGAGGGATACCTTACGACAAGATCGATCTTGAAGAGATAGGTAAGACTGCCGCAGAAGTTACCGGTCGTAAAGTAAACACTCTACCACAAATATACTTAGAGGGTTCATATATAGGTGGTTACGATGAATTGATGGCACACTTTAATGGAGTTGTTGTAGATTCAGAAGAAGACGAAGAATGTAGGGCTTGCGAGGGATAACTGATGTCATATTCAGACAAAGTCATGGATCACTATGAAAACCCACGTAATGTTGGGAGACTGGACAAGGAATCTTCTGAAGTTGGCACAGGTATGGTCGGTGCACCTGCTTGTGGTGACGTAATGTTGTTACAAATCAAGGTGAATGACAATGGAATTATCGAAGATGCTAAATTTAAAACCTACGGATGCGGAAGTGCTATCGCTTCTTCCTCATTGCTTACCGAATGGGTTAAAGGTCGAAGTCTTGAGGAAGCTGGAGAAATTAAAAACACCCAACTTGCCGAAGAACTTGCCCTCCCACCCGTCAAAATCCACTGTAGTGTCCTTGCAGAAGATGCGATCAAAGCTGCGATAAAGGACTATAGGGGCAAGCATGATAACACTGACCCAGTCCGCCTCTGAACATATATCCAATTTTATCGAACAACGCGGTAAAGGTATCGGTATTCGTGTTGGCATAAAATCCACGGGTTGTTCTGGTTATGCGTATATTGTAGAACCCGTTGATGAAAAACAAGAGTGGGATAATATCTTCCAAGACAAAGGTATAGATATCTTTGTTGACGGAAAGAGCTTGGTCTACATAGACGGTAGCGAAGTTGATTACATCAGAAACGGATTAAACGCAGGATTAGAATTTAACAACCCCAACATCAAAGCAGAATGTGGTTGTGGAGAAAGTTTTACTATATGAAATTAACTGAAATTAAAGATTATAAAGGAAATATTAATGTCGTTACTTGAGTTTTCTCAAACTTATAAACCATTTCAATATCCGTGGGCAGTTGAATTGTCCAAGAAACATGAAGAGGTTCATTGGATTGAAGACGAAGCGGAACTGTCAGAAGATGTGCAGGATTGGAAAACCAAATTATCTGTAAATGAGAAAGACTTTATCACTCAGGTGTTGAGACTATTCACACAGAGTGATGTACAGGTTGGTGAGAACTATCACGAACTGTTAATACCTAAGTTTAGGAATAACGAAGTGCGCAACATGCTTTCGTCGTTTGCTGGTCGAGAAGCAGTCCACCAGCGCGCCTACGCGCTTCTGAACGATACTTTGGGCTTACCCGACGAAGAGTATGGCAAATTCATGGAAATCAAGGAGATGGCTGATAAGGTCGATTTCATGGCGAATGGTGACTGTTCAACTCAGTCTGGTCTCGCCCTTGCGCTTGCTCAATCGGTATTCAACGAAGGCATGTCCTTGTTCGCATCATTCGTAATGTTGTTGAATTTCCAACGTTTCGGTAAGATGAAGGGTATGGGTACGATTGTCGAATGGTCGATCCGTGATGAAACTTTACATGTGCAAGGTAACGCGAAACTGTTCCGAACATTCTGCGAAGAACATCCTCGTATTGTCAACGATGAACTCAAGTCAAAGATCTATGTAATGGCTAGGAACGCTGTCACACTCGAAGATAAGTTTATCAATCTTGCATTCAAAGGCAACGAAGTGCAGGGGCTTACCAAAGAAGAAGTGCGAGCATATATAAGACATATTGCTGATCGACGTTTACTTCAACTCGGTCTTCGCACCAAGTTTCGACAAAAAGACAACCCTCTTCCGTGGTTAGATTGGGTGCTTAATGGGGCATCACACGATAACTTTTTTGAGAAGCGAGTCACCGAATATTCAGTAGTGGGTATGGAAGGTGATTGGGGTTGGGGAAAAGAATATGCGTCGTGAGATGACTAAATAATATACATAAAAATAAGGAGTTAAAAAATGGATGAATACGAATACGAATTAGAATGCCCGATGTGTGATACCTATGTCGAGTTAACTGTTACTGACGACGAAGAAAAACCAGCAAATTGTCCAATGTGTGGTATCGAAGCCCAGTGGGAATCGGTAACCTAACATACTTTTATGACTTGGTATTACAATGATCGACCCTATGAACCCACCGAAGAGGAATTAAATTCTCTGGTGGGTTTTGTGTATCTGATAGAGGAGGCTGATACCGGTATGAAATATATTGGTAAGAAAGGCTTCTGGCGTAGTAAGATCTTACCCGTCACCAAAACACGCAAGAGACGCAAGAAGACGCTCGTAGAGAGCGATTGGCGTACATACCATGGTAGTAGTGAACGTTTAAAAGAACAAATATCTATTTCAGATAACATATATAATAGAACGATATTGAGACTTTGCAACACGAAAGGCGAGATGTCTTATTTTGAAGCGAAAGAACAATTTGATAAA
>Ga0206131_10001821_pt1 | contig 26691 bp, 22 predicted proteins | sample Helgoland_Spring_FD_148636 | JGI IMG/M metagenome (GOLD analysis project Ga0206131, IMG submission 148636) | Pelagic subsurface seawater microbial communities from Kabeltonne, Helgoland, North Sea - Helgoland_Spring_Bloom_20160517_1 | ecosystem: Environmental > Aquatic > Marine > Epipelagic ...
AGCCTATATGCTGCAACCAAAAAGGCAAATGAGCTAATGGCTCATACCTATAGTCATTTATATAACTTGCCAACAACGGGCTTAAGATTTTTTACTGTTTATGGTCCGTTTGATAGGCCAGACATGGCACTGCAAAAATTCGCTAGAGCAATTATAAATGATGAGCCTATTAAGATTTTTAATTATGGAAAACATCGACGAGATTTTACTTATATTGATGATATCGTTGAAGGTATTATCAGAACATTAGATTGTCCAGCACAACCTAATCACGACTGGGATAGCAATAGTCCGGATCCTGCAAGCTCCAGTGCGCCATACAGGGTCTATAATATTGGCAATAATAAACCTGTAGAGTTAATGGATTACATCGAAGCATTAGAAAATTCACTTGGCAAAAAAGCTCTAAAAGAATTTCTTCCACTGCAGCCTGGGGATGTACCAGACACTTATGCTGATATTGATGATTTGGTTGAGCACTTTAGCTACAAGCCCAATACAAGCGTTAAGCAAGGTATAGAAAATTTTGCAAACTGGTATAAAAAATACAAGGATATTAAATAATATGCTAAAACTTATTAAAGACTTATTCAGTTTGTTGTCACCAAAGCAGCGAAAAAACTTTTACCTACTTCAAGTTTTGGTTTTATTGATGTCCTTCATGGAGATACTTGGAGTTGCATCTATTATTCCATTTATGGCATTAGTTGGTGACATAAGTCAACTTCAAGAAGATACAATTGCTGCTAAAGTTTATCAAGCTAGTGGTGTAAATTCTGAATCACAATTTTTATTTCTTATAGGCGTGGGCGTCTTAGTTATGTTATTTTTATCCTCCATAGTTTCAATGTTTACAACATGGAAGATGTCTATGTTTGCAACAAGAGTAGGAGCTGAAATCTCAGCTAAGCTATTTAACCACTATCTTAAACAAGATTGGTTGTTTCATTCATCTAGCAGTAGTGCTCAGCTAACAAAAAAAGTTGCTGTTGAGGCTTCTAGAGTGGCAATTGGAATCGTAATGCCTCTCTTGAACATGAATGCACGAATAGTTCTTTCATTTTTTATGGCGGCTACAATTTTTATTTATGATCCAATTGTAGCCGCAACAGGAATAATTATTTTTATGATTTCTTACTTCGTACTTTTTAAATTAGTTAGATTAGAATTACAACGCAATGGTAAAGCAATATCAGATACTAATGAGGAACGTTTTCGTCTAATGAATGAGGGTTTTGGAGGCATTAAGGAAGTATTATTAATGGGTAGAGATCTTTATTTTATTGAACTCTTTAACAAGACAAGTAATTCACTTGCCTATAGCCAAGGAACAAATGTCACTTTAACTCAGGTGCCACGGTATTTAATGGAATTGGTTACTTTTGGCTCAATGATTGCACTCGTACTTTACTTAATTGCTAATTATAATGGAAATCTGGGACTGATTTTGCCTATACTTTCTGTTTACGCACTTGCGGGATTTAAGTTACTACCATCATTTCAATTAATATATACAAGTCTTGCTAGAATTAAAGGCAATAGTCCAGGATTCACATCAATTCAAATGGATTTGACCAATTCGTTAAATACTGAAGAATCATCATCCCAACCACAAAGAACCTTTCTTCACTTAAAAAAACAAATATCTCTTGAAGATGTTACTTTTACCTATCCTGGAAATGAAGAATCTGCAGTACATAATTTAAATATAACAATACCAGTAAATAGTGTGATTGGTATAGTTGGTCCATCAGGCTCAGGTAAATCAACACTTATTGATATTTTGCTCGGGCTGATAAACCCAGAAAAAGGCAGTTTATGTATTGATAATGAAGCTATTAACAATAAAAATTGCCGGTCTTGGCAGAATACCATTGGATTTGTAGCACAAAATATATTTCTGTCAGAAGGAACTATTGCTGAAAATGTAGCTTTTGGAGTTCCAAAGAATGAAATTGATTTAGATAAAGTATATCAAGCACTAGAACTTGCTCATTTATCTGATCTGATTAAAGGATATAAAGATGGTGTTGATACTAAGGTTGGTGAGCGTGGTGTGCAACTTTCAGGTGGACAGTGTCAACGCATAGGTATCGCTCGATCTTTATATCACAATGCAGAGATACTGATATTTGATGAAGCAACCAGCTCTCTTGATGGAATTACAGAAAGAATGATAATGGAAGCAATACATAATTTTAGCGGTAAAAAAACCATTATTATGATCGCACATCGTCTCAAAACTGTTCAAAAGTGCGATAAAATATTCTTTTTGGATAAAGGCAGTGTAGTAGATGAAGGTACTTATAACCAATTAATAGAAACGAACGAGCATTTTAGAAATATGGCGGAACACGCTTAAATTATTAAGGATAAAAATGGAAATAAACTCAACAATACTTGTTACTGGTGGAACAGGATCATTTGGACATACATTTATCCCGATGACTTTAGAGAAATATAAACCCAAAAAAATAGTTGTATTTTCTCGTGATGAAATGAAACAGTGGGAAATGGCCAAGTTATATAAGGGGGATAATCGTGTTCGTTTTGTAATAGGTGATGTGAGAGATAAAGATAGACTATATCGTGCTCTAGATGGTATTGATTATGTTGTTCATGCTGCAGCTACGAAGATTGTTCCTACTGCTGAATATGATCCATTCGAATGTGTTAAAACTAATGTGATAGGTGCAATGAACTTAATCGATGCTTGTATTGATAAAGGCGTTAAAAAAATCGTAGCACTTTCTACCGATAAGGCCAGCAGTCCCTCTAACCTTTATGGTGCTACAAAATTAACTAGTGACAGGCTCTTTGTTTCTGGCAATGCTTATAGTGGTGAGAATCATAAAACAATGTTTTCAGTAGTGAGATATGGAAATGTTATGGGATCTCGAGGTTCAGTAATTCCTTTTTTTATGTCTATTGCAGGTAACGGTAAATTACCAATTACAGATGATAGGATGACAAGATTCATGATTTCTTTAGAGGAGGGTGTTGAGTTAGTTTGGCATGCTATGGAGGATATGAAAGGTGGTGAGATTTATGTAAAGAAAATTCCCTCTATGAAAGTTACAGATGTTGCTATTGCAGTTGATGATAAAGCAGATCATGAGATTGTCGGTATTAGACCGGGGGAAAAATTACATGAGCAAATGATTGGATTTGAAGACGCACCTTATACTTATGAGTATTCAAATCATTATAAAATACTACCTTCAATAAATTCTTGGGCTAATGATCCAGAAAGGATTGGGTCTGGAAAAAAAGTAGCTGATGACTTTATATATAGTTCGGATAACAACAAAGAGTGGATGAATATTTCTGAGCTTAAGGACTGGATAGAGAAAAATCACTCTAACATAGGGAAGATATAAAAATGATCCCCTATGGAAAACAGCATATAAATCAGGATGACATTGATAAGGTTGTAGATGTTTTAAAATCAGATTTTCTTACTCAAGGCCCTCAGGTCCCATTGTTTGAAAAAAGTGTTTCAAATTACTGTAATTCAAAATTTGGAATTGCAGTTAATAGTGCAACATCTGCTTTACATCTCTCTTGTTTAGCGCTTGGTCTTGGAAAGGGCGATTGGCTTTGGACTTCTCCAAACACCTTTGTTGCTTCTGCAAATTGCGCTTTATATTGTGGAGCTAAAGTTGATTTTATTGATATTGATCCTTTAACTTATAATTTATGTCCGCATGAGTTAGAAAAGAAGCTTATTCAAGCTAAGCGAGCTAACAAATTACCAAAAATTGTAATCCCTGTCCATTTTGCTGGGCAGTCTTGTGATATGAAAAGCATTCATTCTCTTAGTAAGGAATATGGTTTTAAAATTATTGAAGATGCATCTCATGCTATAGGCAGTAAATATTTAAATAAGAGAGTTGGGGGCTGTCAGTATTCTGATATTACTGTTTTTAGTTTCCATCCTGTAAAAATTATTACAACCTGCGAGGGTGGCATGGCTCTTACAAACAGCGAAGAGCTCTCAAACAGCATGCGCCGACTGAGAACCCATGGGATTACTAATGATAAATCCATTACACCGTCTAGGCCTAAAAATGAAATATGGAATTATCAACAAATAGAACTCGGGTTAAACTATAGAATGACTGATATTCATGCCGCGCTTGGTTCAAGTCAATTAACTCGCCTGGATGAATTTGTTAGTAGTCGTCATGATATTGCTAAGAAATATGACATTGCTTTTAAGCAAATGCCGGTCGTAACACCCATGCAAGTCCCTGAATCCTATTCAAGCTTCCATTTATACCCAATTCTTATTAAACAAAGCAAAAGCAAGAAAACACAGAAACATATATACAATGCATTAATAAAAAATGGAGTTGCAGCTAATTTGCATTATATTCCTGTATATCGACATGCATATTATGAATCCTTAGGCTTTAAGCAAGGCTATTGCCCAAATGCTGAAGATTATTTTAAAAGCTCCATCAGTATACCTATGTTTCCATCCATTACCGCTGATTCTCAGTCCAGGGTAATTGAGATTATAAATGAAGAGCTAGATTAAAAATTTTCATAGGTGACCCCCTCAATAAATTGACATATTACTTTCTATAATCATATGTTTTAAAAACTCATAAATATCCAAAAAATGTTCCACTCAGAATTGAAACTAAAGTATAATCCCGTATCATTTTTTAATAACGAATTATGAATAATTTAAATGTATTACTTACTTGCGCTGGAGGATATGGTGCACTTACTTTATTAGAAGATTTTCAAAGATCTGAAGCAGGAAGTAAAGTTAATTTTATAGGGACCCATTCGGATAAAATTATGCTTGCTCGATCACCACTTAAAACAAATTATATAGTTCCATCTGCACTTAAAAATCCTGATGAATACTTGCAAGAGACTATAAAGATTATTGAAGCTGAAAATATAGACCTGATAATACCTAAAAGTGATGCAGAGGTTAAGGCTATTTATCCTGTAATAAGTCAATTAGATTGCAAGACATTTTTACCTGATTGTAAAGAAATAGAAGCAACTCAAGATAAATTAGATTTTTATAAAATTTTGGAAAATCATTCAGTCCCAGCCCCAAAAACATTTCAAGTTGATTCAATTGATACCCTTCAAGATCTTTTTGATCAAATTGAAGAAGTTGACGGAAGATACTGGCTAAGGATCAAGACTGCTGGAACAGCAGGTGCTTATGGGGCAACTTGGGTTACTAACATAAAAGAAGCCGCTACATGGATAAAATCGTTTTGTAGCAAAGAAGGAACAAACATTCAGGAATTTACCTTATCTGAATATTTACCAGGTCGACTTTTCGAATGCTTAGTTTTATATAATGAAGGCAGTCTTAAATTAGCAAAAGTATATGAAAACTTAATGTTTGCAAGTGGGGGGGATCCCTTAAACAGAGGAATAGGATCTACACCAATCCTTGCTAGAACTATAAATGATGAAGTGTCAACAAAGGCAATTGAAAATGCAGTTCTTGCTATAGAGGCTGCATCTAAAGAATGTTCAACTATTCCTAATGGTATTTACCATATGTCAGCAAAACAAGATGCCAAAGGGAGACCTTGTATAACTGAAGTCAATATTGGCAGAACGCCATCGACCGTATCTATTTTTAATAAAACTGGTAACTATAATGTTGCTGAATATTTTTTAAATTACGCATTAGATTTAGAAATAGCAGATCCAATCTCTATTTATGATATACCAAACGAAACATCATATGCTATTAGAAGTCTTGATCATCCTCTCTGTATAAGATCTGAGAAAGAAATAAATTTAGCAAAAAAAATCTAGTCATGTTAAATATTATTAATCCATATACTAAAGATATAGTTGGCTCTGTTAAATCGTGTTCCGTTCAGGATGTCAATATAGCAGTTAATAAATTGAAGTCCTATAAATTTGATCTAAGTGCATTTCAAAGAAGCTTAATTTTAAATAAAGCTGTTGAGTTACTAAAAGAAGAACAAGATATTTTCGTTGATTTAATTACTTCTGAAATTGGTGTTTCAAAAAAAGATGCAATATATGAGGTTGAAAGGTCATTTAATGTTATCTCTTTGTGTGCAGAGGAAGCTAAAAGAATACCTGGAGAAGTTACTCCTGCTGAAGTATCTCATGGGTTTGAAGATAGGCTTATTTACTCTATCAGAGAGCCTATTGGCATTGTTTTATGTATAACTCCTTTTAATCATCCCTTAAATCAGGTTATACACAAAATAGGACCAGCCATTGCTGCAGGTAATGCAGTTCTTCTCAAGCCATCAAAGAAAAGTCCACTAACTGCTTTAAAAATTGTTGAGCTTCTTTATAAAGCAGGCATACCTGAAAATATGCTTCAGATAATAACTGGAGAAGATTCTGTTTTAGGAGAAAATCTTGTATCACATCCTGAAGTTAACATGATTAGCTTTACAGGTAGTGTGAGAGCAGGTGAAATTATTTCTTCAATGTGTGGAATAAAAAAAATATCACTTGAGCTTGGTGGAAATGATGCAATGGTTATTGATGAAACTGCCGACTTAAATCTTGCAGTAAATTTAGCCTGCGAGGGCGCATTTAAAAATTCAGGGCAAAGATGCAGTTCAGTAAAGCGGCTAATAGTTCTTCCCAGTATTAAAGAAGAATTTATCAACAAACTAATTATGAAAGTTGAAACTATTGTTACAGGTGATCCGAATGATTTAAAAACAGATATTGGAACGGTAATAGACGAAGAAAGCGCAATTATTATTGAAAATAGAATAAAAGATGCTATTTCAGATGGTGCAGTTCTGCTTTCAGGTGGAGGTAGGAATGGAGCACAGATCATACCTGCCATTATTGATAAAGTTAACATGTCTATGGAGTTGATAAAAGATGAAACATTCGGTCCTGTAATGCCAATCTTGGAATGCCAAAACATTGATGATGCTATTAGAATAGTAAATGATACTAAGTTTGGGCTTAACGCATCACTAATATCAAATGACCACTCTAACATTAATAAATTTATTAAAAACGTTGTTGTTGGAGGTGTAAGAATCAATGCTGCATCAAGTTTTAGAAATGAAATGCTTCCTTTTGGGGGAATTAATAAAAGCGGCTATGGTAGAGGTGGTATAATTTATGCCATCAAAGAGATGACTAACCTTAAAACAATACTTATCTAGAGGAATAAAATATGAACGAAGTGCTTTATAACAAACTTGAGGCTGATGCTTTAACAGAATCTGAAAAAAATGAATCTTGGAGAAATGATGGGGAAATTCTTAAATCAAATTTAATTTTGGAACATACAAAGGATATAGAAAGTTTATTAGATATTGGTTGTGCATGGGGACAGACTTTAAGACAGCTCGTTGGTAAAATTCCGAATTTAGCAGGCGCAGATGAATCTGCCGATAGACTAGAGTCTCTAAAAAATAATGAACATAATATTCAAACTTACAAGTGCAGATCTACAAACTTGGACATAGATGATAATTCATTTGATGCCATTCTAATGTCTCATATTCTTCATGAGGTTAAATTATTTGGCAATGAAAATGATCTTGAGGATACAGCTTCAGAAATTAAACGCGTCTTAAAACTCAATGGCTCCTTTATAATAATTGATCACAGAGATCCAGGTGAGGGAACTGTGACAATAAAACCAGGCAAACAAATGGAAAACCTTAAAAAGTTTCAAAATAGGTTTAAGATGAGAGATGTCAAAGTAGAATACAACGATGACTCAGCAACAATGACAACCAGAGATTGTCATGACTTCGTAACAAAAATTTGGTCTTTAGATAAGGGAGCTGAAGATTTAGAAATGAATGAGACCCATACTGTAATTAATCAAAAAGAATTTGCTAAAGAACTTGAAGAGTTAGGGTTTGATATAAAAACAAGTCTAGATTTTAATCCAATTGAAGACATGATGAAGTATTACGGTGTCGAACTTGTTGATGGTAATGGTTGGGGAAGACAGGTCTTTATAGTTGCATCACCCTCAGCATAATCTAGTATGTCAAATAAATCTAAAGCTTTTAGAGAACTTTTAACTTCGCAATCAACTGAGTTTATTTTAGAAGCTCACAATGGTATATCTGCAAAAATTGTTGAAGAAACTGGTTTCAAAGGAATATGGGCCAGCGGACTTTCTATTTCAGCTTCTCTAGGGGTTAGAGATAATAATGAAGCTAGTTATACTCAAGTTCTTGATGTTATGGAATATATGTCTGATGCTACCAATATACCTATATTGTTAGACGGTGATACTGGTTATGGTAATTATAATAATGCAAGAAGACTAGTAAAAAAGTTAGAACAAAGAGATATTGCTGCAGTATGCATTGAAGATAAAATATTCCCAAAGACTAATTCTTTCATTGGTGGTGAAAAACAACCCCTAGCAGATATTGAAGAATTTTCTGGAAAAATAAAAGCAATGAAAGACTCGCAGAGTGATAGCAGCTTTTCTGTCGTTGCAAGGCTTGAGTCTTTTATTACAGGGTGGGGATTAGACTCTGCTTTGGAAAGAGCAACTAATTACTATGAGGCAGGAGCAGATGCAATCTTAGTTCATAGTAAAATTGATAATTACAGCGAAATACAATCTTTTGTTGATGCATGGACAGAGGACTGCCCCATAATTATCGTTCCTACTAAATATTATACGACTCCTGCTTCAGAATTTAGAAAGTCTTCAATTAGTTTGGTTATATGGGCAAATCATATGATAAGAACATCAATAGCATCGATGCAATCTACAGCAAAAGCCATTTATAATGAAGAATCATTAAGCAATGTTGAAAATAAAGTTGCTACTGTAAAAGAAATTTTTAGACTTCAAAATGCTGATGAATTGAAAGAAGCAGATAAAAAGTATTTACCAGTCAATGAAGAAATTTCTGCAATAATTCTTGCTGCATCTCAAGGACCAGAGTTCCTTGATTTAACAAAAAATAAACCAAAAACTATGGTTGAGATTGAAGGAAGACCTGTATTAGAACATATAAAAGGTACTCTCATATCTTCTGGCATTAAAAATATATCGGTAATAGGTGGCTTTAAACATGAATCAATAGATATCGATAACATTAATCTAATTAAAAATGAAAGGTGGAAAGATACAGGTAATGTCTATTCATTGCAGCTAGCAAAAGAAAATCTTGTAGGTAGCAATATAATTTCGAATGGAGATTTGGTATTTGAAGAAGAAATATTAAAACAACTCATTGAAACTCCTGGTGATATAGTTTTATTGGTTGACTCTTCTGAAATTATAAAAGATAGAGCTTTTAATTACTGGGTAAAAGGTATTACTCCTCCAAGTGATGAGTATGGCTCAAGTGGTTGGTGCCCTTTGGAGAATATTACTTATGGAAAAGAGGAAAAATCGGATGCGCAATGGACTAGCATAATGAAACTTTCTCCACTTGGCTCTGATATATTTAAAGAAAATTTTGATGATTTTCAAAATACTTTTTCTGAGCAAGCGATGCTTGGAGATTTTATCCAATACCTCCTTGCAAAGGATGTAGACATCACAATAAGATACTCTAGAGGAAAGTGGTTTGACCTCGATAGCAAAAAAGACTTGGATATGTTTAAAAAAAATAATGGATAGATCTAAAGTTTATTTCATATGATATCACCTGAATCTTTTTGCCATTCTTTATCAAAGCAGGACATTAGTTTTTTTACAGGTGTTCCAGACTCCCTCCTTAAAGATATATGTGCGTATGTTACAGATACACTTGCTGTTGAAAATCATAAAATTACAGCAAATGAAGGTAGCGCAATAGGTTTGGCTATTGGTTACCATATCTCATCAAAAAAACTCGCCTTAGTTTATATGCAAAATTCAGGATTGGGTAATGCAGTTAATCCAATTGCATCTTTGGCTGATAAAAAAATTTATTCCGTGCCTATGATGCTTTTAATAGGCTGGAGGGGCGAGCCTGGGATTAAAGATGAACCTCAGCATATTAAACAAGGCATGATTACAGAAGAGCTTTTAAATCTTCTTGATATACCATATACCGTAATCGATAAGCACACTAATGATGACGAGATATATAAGATTATAAAAAAACAAAAAGAAATAGCCTATAAAAAAATGTCTCCAGTAGCTCTGTTAGTAAAAAAAGGTACTTTTTTGCCTTATAAGATGCTTTCTGTATCAGAAGATGGTGCCGACTTCCCAACAGCAAATACAATGTCAAGAACTGAGGTGATTGATTATTATGTTAGATTAAAATCAAATCATATTGTAGTTTCTACAACAGGGGTTACATCAAGAGAGCTGCTAGCAAGCAGAATAAGAAATAAAAAAGACTCTAATGGAGATTTTCTTACAGTCGGTGGGATGGGACATGCAAGTCAAATAGCTCTAGGTATTGCGATGAATAAAAAGTTAACAAAAATTATATGCTTAGATGGCGATGGAGCACTTCTTATGCACATGGGTTCTCTTGCATCAATTGCAGATTCAGGCCCAAAAAATTACCATTATATTTTATTAAACAACTCTGTCCATGACTCTGTTGGGGGTCAACCTATAGCTGCAAAAAATTCTGATTTTTTGAAAGCAGCAGGATCTTTGGGGTTTAAAAAAACATATAGAATAAAGAAGAAAAAAGAGCTTACTAAGCTTATTAAAATTTTTGAAGAAAATGGACCCACCTTTACAGAAATAATGATTAAACCTGGCTTTCCATCTGAATTGATAAGGCCAGATAAAACACCGCTTGAAAATAAATCTTCTTTTGAAGGGTATCTAAAGAACTGTACTTAAAAACGTATTATGTGTACAGAGTATAGTTTTTGTAGGATTATATAGCTCATGAGCAATCTTGTTTTAGGATCAGTTCAATTTGGGACTGATTATGGTATCAGCTCAACTGCTGGTCAAGTTGGGGTTAATGAGATAAAAAAAATATTAAGATATGCCCACGAAAAAAATATCAATATTATAGATACCGCGCCATCTTATGGAAGAAGTGAGCAAATTCTTGGCGAAACTAATAATTATGATTTTAATGTTGTTACAAAAACTAGACATTTTAATAACTACGAAATAAATAAGAGTGATTTAATTTTAATAAAAAAAGATTTTTATCGTTCATTAAAGTATTTAAAACAAAAAAATATCTACGGAGTTTTAATTCATAATTCCACGGATTTACTAAAAAAGAATGGAGAAAATTTATTTAATCAACTTTCTGAGTTAAAACAAGATAATAAAGTTAAAAAAATAGGAGTGTCTATTTATGAGGAAAGTCATCTTCGAACTATCCTTGATAATTTTGATATTGACTTGGTTCAACTACCTTTCAATATATTGGACAGAAGATTGATAGATAATGGTTTGCTTTTTAACCTTCAGAAAAGAGAAGTTGAAGTTCATGCTCGCTCAGTTTTTCTTCAAGGCCTTCTGCTTATGTCTGAAACAAATAGGCCAAATAAATTCAATAAATGGAGTAACTTATGGCGAACTTGGCATCAGTGGTTGCATGACAATCAGATAACAGCTTTAGAGGCTTCAATAAAGTATGCTATTTCTATGCCATTGATATCTAAGGTTTTAGTTGGGGTTGAAACCAAATCTCAACTAGAAGAAATTGTAATTGCCTCGAGCTCTAATATTGCCTTGCCAGAAATCCCATTAGAACTATATACTGATGACGCAAATCTATTAAATCCTGTAAACTGGAAAAAGTTATGAGAGTAGTGGCATTAATTCAGGCAAGGATGGGGTCTACTAGACTACCTGGAAAGGTGTTGCTTCCTATTCTTGGGGTGCCAATGATTGAAATTCTTTTAGCTAGACTATCACATTCTAAGGAAATCGATGAAATCATAGTTGCATCTTCTATCGATCCTCAGAATAACAAATTACAATCTGTCGTCGAAAATCTTGGTTATAAATGCACAAGGGGCAGTGAAAAAAATGTCCTTGGCAGATTTTACGAATCAGCTAAGGCAAATAGAGCTGATGTTGTTGTACGTATTACTGGAGATTGTCCTTTGGTTGATCCAGAGCTAGTTGATCAATGTATTCAAGGTTTTAAAGATGCTGAGGTAGATTATTTTTCAAATGTAGATCCTGTTACATATCCAGACGGTTTGGATATTGAAGTTATGTCCTTTGAATCAATTGAACGCGCAAATAATGAAACTAATTCTAGCTTCGATAAAGAGCATGTAACTCTCTACATTAGAAATTCTGATAGCTTCTTGCGAGATTCAATCAAGAATACTCAGGATTTATCGAATTTAAGATGGACAGTCGATGAGCCAGAAGATCTAGTTGTTATTAATAATATATTCAAACATTTTGAGCCAAATATTCACTTTAATTGGTTACAAGTTCATCAACTTCAAACTTCACAAAATGAATTATTTAAGATCAATCAGCATGTTAAAAATAATGAGGGATTAACTATGAATAAAGGACAGAAGCTTTACAAAAGAGCAAAAAAAGCTATTCCAGGAGGAAATATGTTGCTCTCAAAAAGACCAGAAATGTTTTTACCTGAAAAATGGCCTGCATATTTTAGTAAATCTAAGGGCTGTAAAGTATGGGACCTTGAAGGAAAAGAATATATAGATATGTCAATTATGGGGATTGGTACTAACACACTAGGGTATGGACATCCTGAAGTTGACGAAGCGGTTATGAAGACTGTTAAAGATGGAAATATGTCAACTCTCAATTGCCCTGAAGAAGTTTATTTATCAGAAAAATTAATTGATTTACATCCTTGGGCTGATATGTGTCGTCTTGCAAGAAGTGGGGGAGAGGCGAATGCTATAGCAATTCGAATCGCAAGAGCAGCCTCTGGAAAAGATAAAATTGCAATTTGTGGTTATCATGGTTGGCATGATTGGTATCTTTCAACAAATCTCAATGATGATAAAAATTTAGATGGCCACCTTTTGCCAGGGTTGCAAACTAGAGGAGTTCCAAGAGGTTTAGTAGGAACAACTCTTCCATTCGAATATAACAATATTGAACAATTAAAGAAATTGATAAAAGATAATCATGGTGAAATTGCTGCAATTAAAATGGAGGTTTCTCGGAATGAAGGCCCAAAAGATAACTATTTAAAAAAAGTAAGGAAGCTGGCTACAGACAATGAGATTATTTTAATTTTTGATGAGTGTACATCTGGTTTCAGAGAAACTTTAGGAGGTCTTCATAAAAAATATGATATCGAGCCAGATATGGCAATGTTTGGTAAAACTTTGGGCAATGGTTATGCAATCACTTCTGTTATTGGCAAAAATGATATTATGCAAATGGCACAGACAACTTTTATTAGCTCAACATTTTGGACTGAACGCATAGGACCAACTGCAGCACTTAAGACACTAGAAGTTATGGAGCGAGAAAAATCATGGGAAATCATTACTCAAATTGGTAAAAATATCTCCATAAGATGGCAGTCTCTAGCAGACAAGCATGAATTAGATATTTCTACATGGGGTCTTCCAGCATTAAGTGGATTCACTTTTAAATCTTCCAATTCGTTATCTTATAAAACACTTATTACTCAAGAAATGCTAAAAAAAGGATACCTTGCAGCGAACAGTGTTTATGCATGTACCGAGCATTCTCAGGAATATATAGATGGATATTTCGAGGAGCTCGACCCAATTTTCGCAACCATTAAAAAATGTGAAGATGGAATGGATGTGAATTCTATATTAGAGGGCCCTTTGTGTCATAGTGGATTTAAAAGACTTAATTAAATTTGCTTTTTACATTAAAAAATTAGGTATAGTAAAAATACTGTTAAGTAATTATAATGAAATAACATAACTTAAAGATGCTGGATGTATTCCATGAAAAGGACAAATTTTTATACTAAAAATACACTTTCATTAGCAAAACTATCCCAATTCTGAACTCAAATTAATATTTAAGACATTATGAGATATTTAACACAAGAACAAATATATCAACTTAAAGATGATGGGTTCTTATTAATAAAAGGGGTTTTTTCTAAAGAGGAAATTCTGGAAATGAAAAAAGCAGCTTCTAATTTCTGCTCATTAAATAACTATGATACAGTCATTGGAGATGCGTTATCACTTAAAGGTATGGCTGAATATCTTTTAGATGATAGGCTTGTTTCTATTGCAAAAGATGTCCTGGGAGACAAAATAATTTACTTTGGTGATAGTGCGCTTCACTGCAAACCAAACAATAGAATTTTTCATAATGATGCCCGAGGTGATAAATGGGACCCAAGCAATTCTGACTATCCTTTATACAGAATGGGTTTCTTTTTCCAAGATCATTATTCTCATAGCGGAGGTATAAAATTTAGAGCAGGTTCTCACAAAAAGGTACTCTACTATTCAAAATTTTTTAAAACCTTAACAATAAGTATCTTCAAAATTTTGATAGGCAAACTTAGCATTAAAGCTCTTTTTAATACAGGAGAAATCGTAAATGCAAAATCAGAAATTGGTGATGTGGTTATTTGGAATTTAAGAACTGAACACAGTGGCGGAGCCGTAATTCTTAAAGATAATCCAGTCAAAGGCTTACTTCCTCGTCAAGATGACAAAATATCAGATGATCAAAAATTACCTGAGCATGATACTCGTATGGCTGTGTTTTCTTGCTTTGCTGCGCCGCATGAGGCTACTGAATCATATATTTCATGGAAAGTTAACAATGCAGGTTATAAAGGTCATTGGCTAGCAAGCCCTTTTGATAAACTAGAAATACAAAATCTAGCAGAAAAAAAAGGGGTAACTTTAGATTTTAGAGGCATCAAAAAATATAGAGAGTTATCTGAATTATGTTAAGTAAAATATATCGTAAAATCTTGAGAGTACCTTTAGTAAGAAACTGGGTCAGTATAATAAGAGGTGTTTGGCTTATAAAAATTAAAAGAGTTGATGTTAGAGCTTTTGATGTTGGAGATGATGTTCATGAAGCCACCATATTTTCTAACAAAAGGCGTATTGTTAAAAATACAGATAATCCGCATCCTACCGCAAATTACTTTTTAGGCGTAGATAGAAACCAGGCTTGCAGTAAGTCAGATTTACTTATAAATCCTATTAGATCCATTCATCGTGTAAATAAAGATTTTCCAAAATTAAAGATTTTGACAATTGGCCCCAGAACAGAAGGGGAAATATTAAATTTATTTTCTCACGGCTTTAAAAAAGATAATGTGAAAGGTCTTGATTTAATATCATATTCTCCCTGGATCGACGTAGGTGATATGCATAATATCCCTTTTGAAGATAACTCATTTGATATTGTGATTTGTGGTTGGGTGATTGCATATAGCAATAACAAGCTAAAAGCTGCATCAGAAATAATAAGAGTACTCAAAAATAATGGCATTGCTTCCATTGGCGTGAGTTACTCTCCAAAAACTAATGAGGAAATTCAAAAAGAAAGAGGATATTTAATTAGCTCTCCTGAAAGAATTACATCAGCAAGCCAAGTACTTAATTTATTCAATTCAAATATTAAAACAACTTTTTTTACAAATGATGTTGAAGAAGACCAAATTGATAAGCATGCTCAGATTGTTACTACTTTTTCAGTGCAAAAGTAGACATGATATTTAAGAAAGTATCTTAAAAAGTATTCATATATGGAAATAGTAAACTTTTCTATTGATACTAACTTAAATGTAAAATCTGAAAAATCTTTTGATTTTTCAATTAAAAATTCAAATAATTCTATCCATATATTAGGCGAGATAATTGGTGCCATATTAGACGATACTGTATATGATGACGAGGGTGTAAGAAATTACCTAGAAGAACATATTGATGATTTAAACTCAATAGAAAGACTTGTAAGAAACTCAATAGGTTCGTTTTATGCAATTATTACGAATAATAAAAAAATTCACCTTCAATGTTCTTACACTAGTCCTGGCTTACTTTACACAAAAGAAGATCATTTAATACACTTTTCAAACACTGAAAAAGAAATTTTCGAAAGGTTCGGAAAATTATCATGTTTGAATGAAGAAATACTTCTGACAACTATAACATCTCATCAGATTTTATTAAGACCACCATTTGTTACAATTTTTGATAATATTTCGAGATTGCCAAGTGCAACTGCATTAATAGTTGATACTAATTTGAATGTTAAGTTGGATATCCAGTTAATAAATGAGATTCCTTGCTCATCTTATAAGTGTCCATCTATAAAGGATAGCGTTAAACAATTTGGCTTTCTTCTTGAAAATACTATGAGTTTGATTGTGAGCTATCACAAGAAAAATAACAAAAATCTAGAGCTAGCATTTTCTGGAGGAGTAGACTCAAGCATTTTAATGCTAGCATTAAAAAAGACTGGCCTTGATTTTAATAGTCGTCACTTTGCATATAATGGTATCGATCATCCAGAAGTTATTATTGCTAAAAGAATTGCGAAAAAGCTAAATTCTAAATTATTTATACAAGAAAAATTAACTAATCCAAACTTGAAAGATATTATTAATCTGTCAGTTTCAGGACTGGGTACAAATGTTACACCATATCAATTAACTATAGACGTATCCTCAAAAGCTTTTGGTTACGAAAAATCTCTTAATATGATATCTGGTCAAAATGCAGATACGGTCTATCACGTTGATACTTTTGCTCCAAATTCTTCAACCTCCACCCCAGTAAAATTTTTAAGAACTATTAGTAAATTAAATTATAGAATTATGTACTCTGATTTAATTCTAAACAGAAATAAAACTAAATGGTTTTTAAGATTGTGGCCATTTAGTGTAAAACAAAAGAATCTAAACCCTGATTTGAGCCAGTTTTTATCGAGTGTATCCATCCCAATGGATGAGCATGTAGTTCCACTTAAAGAAAAAATAGATCAAAACGATTCTAAAATTAAAAATATTGTAAAACAAAATAAACATAGAAATATATTTCTTGCAGTTCGTGATAATTTTATGCATAAACAGGAATTATTAAATAATCCTAACAGTCTTCAGAAACTCTCTGTAATAAAAGTTTTTAGATGGTATAGAACTGTTAATAATGTTCCAATTAATTATCATAATCTTTATATAGGTCAAAATATAGATCGAGTACTTCCGTTCACCTCAGGACCATTAGCGAATTTCTTCCTTAAAAGAAGTCTGTCGTTATCCGAAATGTTTTTTGTTAAAAGAATATTTTATAAATATTTTCAAAAAGAGGTTGGAAAAAAATATTCTTATTTTTGTAAGAATAATGCAACTCATACATTTATATTGTTATTAAAATTTTTGTATACAAAACTTTCAATGATACTTAAAAGAAAGACTAAATTAGAAACTACTCGTGATTACTCTAAAGAATTAAGTATTCTAAATAAAATTAGGTTGCATGATAAAAAAGTATTATTGGACCATGTTTCAAATAAAGAAATAAGATCTTATTTTGATTCTTTGTATAAAACTCTAGAAATATCTCGAAGCAATATTTCACGCAATGAAATGATGGCTTTATGCAGATTGATAAATTTGGAAAACATGCTTTATAAAAAAATGCGATGATTCACAGGGAGGGAGCTTCATACTGAGCTATAAAAAAGTAAATGAAAAAAATACTAATAATTAATATTGAAACTAAAGCAAGAGAATTCAATAGTCGTATGATGGTTGCATATCAAGCCCTAACAAGAGGATATAAGGTAGTAATAGGCGCTCAAAATGAAATGAATGGTTTTTTAAAATATTTACCTAAAGGGATCTTTTTTGATAAAAGCATTGCCAGAAATAAGTTACAAAAACTACTTAAAATTAAAAATCTTGGGCATAAAATTGTAAGCTTGGATGAGGAGGGTATTGCAAGTCAGAATAATCAACATTTTTATTTAAAGCAAAGGATGTCAAAAGAAACACTAAATCTTGCTGAATATTTCTTTACTTGGGGTAACGATGAAAAGGAATTGATAGAGAGCAGATATGCTGAATACAAAAATAAAATTAAGACTACAGGTAATCCAAGAATAGAATTATGGAGGCCCGAGTATGCTGAGTTTTATAAAAATGAAGTTACTAAAATTAATAAGAAATATAAAGACTTTATTTTTATAACCTCAAATTTTGCATCAATACAACATGCAAGAGGAGATGATTTTTTAAAAAATCAGGATATAGCCTTTAACAAAGTTGAAACAAAAAAAGATGAAGACATATTTAATGCTAAGAAAGCTTTCATGGCCAAAGTATATATTGCATTTTTAAACATGATAAAAACTTTATCAAAATCATCACCAGACAGAACTATCATTATTCGACCCCATCCAGCAGATAATATTGAAACATGGAAAGAAAATTTCAAGCAATATAATAATGTATTTATAGAATATGAATATAGTGCCACACCTTGGATTATAGCTTGCGAATGTATGATTCACTCATCCTGCGCAACAGGAATTGAAGGTTTTCTAATGAACAAACCAGTTTTCTCCTACCTTCCTTATAAAGATCATGAATTTATTAACTATATTTCAAATATCCTGAGTGATGTCTGCAATACCGAACAACAATTACTTGATAAAACAAATGAAGTTTTCAACAAAAATTATAATTTAAGTGGTAACAGAAAATTAAAAATACAAGAGAATAAACATATACTGGATAATATAGATTCTTTTGAATCTTCAAAAATGATCCTAGACTATATTGATAAAATTAATATTTCCCATCATCGCGATATAAAAAAATATAGGCTTTCAATTTTTTATGTAAAAAATGAATTTAAACATTTAATAAAAAAAATTATAGGAAGAAATACGAAAGCAGATGCATACGATCAACAAAAAATGCCTGGAATTACTTTAAAAGAAGTACAAACCACATTGGATCAGTTTAAAGCATTTGATGATCAAGGTAAGGATAAAAGATTTAAGATAAATAAAATTCATAATAAAAATTTATTTGTTATAAGCAATCAATAAAACATATAACTTTATAAAAATGATAAATAATAAACCATCATTCTTCATCGTGGGATCCCCAAAATGTGGAACTACAGCTCTTGCAAAATATTTATCGGAACATGATGATATATTTATTTCTTCTCCCAAAGAGCCTCATTATTTTGCAACAAATTTTGATGAAAGCATGAGAACAGTAAAGACCGAAGAGCATTATTTATCTTTATTTAAAAACGCAAAAAAAATTCAAACTTGTGGTGAAGCATCAATATGGTATTTATATTCTGAAGATGCATTAAATAACATAGCAAAATTTGAGCCTGATGCAAAAATCATAGTAATGATAAGAAACCCAGCAGATATGATTTACTCATTACATAGTCAAAAAATATATAGTCTTGATGAAGATGTTTTAAACTTTGAAGAGGCATGGAATCTTTCTTGGGAAAGAGAAAAAGGTAATTTTATACCTTTAAGATGCAGGGAGCCAAAGACACTCTATTATCATAAAATAGCAAACTATAAAGAACAAATAGATTACTTATACAAATTCTTCCCAAAAAATAATGTCAAAATAATAGATTTTCAAGAATTTCAAGATAGCAATTTAGATGTTTACAAAGATGTATTAGCTTTTTTAAACATTGAATATGATGGAAAAAAAGAGTTCAAAAAAATTAACGAAAGAAAAGTACATAAAAGTAATATAACTGCTAATTTAATTAACTTTAAGAGGCCTAAATATTTAAAAAGTATTATTAATAAAATTAAAGAAAAATTAGGAATTGTTAAAATACCAATATGGAGCCATTTTTTTTACTTAATAAAAAAGTCAAATACAAAGACAAAAAAAGCTATTCCCATGACTAAAAAAATGCAAAAAACTATAGATAGTCACTACGCAGAAAGTTACAAGAATCTTTTAAAAAGTCTCAAATAATATGGGTGATAGTATTATTTTTTTAGCTAAGGAATTGCAGTTTAGCTTGTCAAAATTTATATAATGCCTGTTGATAAAAAGAAAATAACATTCTTGATTGCCTCACTGAGCGGAGGAGGTTCTGAGGGGTTGTGTGTAAATCTTGCAAATAATTTAGCTAAAAAGGGTTGGGATGTTAGTTTAATAGTATTGAACATGGTAAATTCTGTATACCATGACAGGCTTAGTAAAAATGTCAATTTTGAAGTTCTTGACGCTAAACATGCCTTATATTCACCCTATAAATTAGCCAAATACCTATTAACCACTAAACCTAAAAAAATTCTTGTTTTCACTTATGAATTAACAGTAATAACTATTTTAATTAAAAAATTACTAGGTATAAACTTAACATTGATTGCAAGAAATCGAAATACAATGACGCACGTTCAAAATAGACCTGGTGGAATTTGGGTAAAGTTTGTTGTTAATCCTTTGATTAAAAAATTCTATAGACATGCAGATCATATAATAAATCAGTGTGAGGGTATGAGAGATGATTTGCTTTCAATCTATCCAGAAATAATAGAAAAAACTAGTGTTATTTTCAATCCTATTAATGACATCATTGAAAATCATGTCAAAACCGAAAAATTACCTAATCAAAGTAGCCAAGAATATATACTTTGTGTGGGGAGACTAGATCGTCAAAAAGCATTCCATTTCGCTATAGAAGGATTTGCAAAAATCACGCAAGAATTTCCTAAATTGCGTCTTAAGATCGTAGGAAAAGGGATATTAGAAAATGAACTTAAAGGTCTCGCTGCTGAGTTAGGTGTTCAAGATAAAGTTGATTTTGAAGGGTTTAAAAAAAATATTATCCCATACTATTTAGATGCAAAAATAACGCTTTTGACTTCATTATATGAAGGGTTTCCAAATGTTTTGGTTGAGTCTATTACTTTAGGAACGCCAATAGTAGCATTTGATTGTCAAAGCGGTCCAAAAGAGATAGTGTTAGATTCAATAAATGGTCATCTGGCACTCTATAAAAATGTAGATAGTTTATCTGAAAAGTTAAAGATTGCTATTGATACAAAGTGGGATACTGCATTGATTAGGGAAAGCGCAAAAAGATTTAGTATGCTGAATATTATTAAGGCTTATGAGGATAAAATAGAAAGATTATGAATAAAATACTAATTCAATTATGGAAGTCAATGCCATATAAAATTCAGTATAAATTAGATATTATTCGTCGATTTCCTGTATGGAAAAAGCATAATATTATTTTTATTCATATTCCTAAAGCTGCTGGAGTCAGCGTTAATAATGCTATTTATGGACGCCCTTTGGGGCACTTTTATGCAAAAGATATCAAGTCAATTTATCCAAATGCTTTCAAGGACCTTTATACTTTTTCAGTTGTTCGTCATCCTATTGACCGTTTATACTCTGCTTATTGCTTTGCATATAAAGGGGGAACTAACGAAATGAGTATTAAGAATAAAGATTACTATATTAATAATCCCTATTTTGAAAGTTTTGAAAGCTTTGTAAGAAATTGGTTGTCTAAACAAGATTTAAATAAAGTAGATGGCGTATTTAGACCGCAGTATTTGTATTTATTTGATAAAAAAAATCACTTACTGGTAAATAATTTTTATAAACTCGAAGAGATAGAGGGTTGTTATGATGAAATTTCTAAAAAGCTTGGTAGACCATTTTTATTAGGCCATCATAATAAATCAGAAAAAGGAGAGTTGAATATTTCTAAAGATTTAAGAGAATTGATTTACACGCTGTATCAAAAAGATTTTGAGTTACTGGACTATTTAGAGAAGGTAAATTAATGAAGGTTCTTCATATTATAACGGGATTATCGGACGGGGGCGCCGAAGCAGTTTTATACCGACTTTGTCAGTTCGACAAAGAGCATAATCATATCGTTATATCTTTAAAAGATGAGGATAAATATGGACCAATGCTTAAAGAGCTTGGTGTTGAAGTCTTCACATTAAATTTCTTGAATGGAAATATTAGGTTGCTTGGTTTAGGAAAGCTCTATAAATTGATAAAAAAAATACAACCAGATGTCATACAAACATGGATGTATCATGCAGATTTTATAGGCGGAGTAATCGGGCGATTGGCTGGGATAAGAAATATTGTATGGGGTGTACACCACACTACTTTGGTAAAAGGAAAATCTAAAAGATCAACTATCTTGATTGCTAAAATTAATTCGTTCATATCAAATTTTGTACCTAAAAAAATTATTTACTGCGCATCAAAGTCTAGAGAAGTTCAAGAATCAATTGGCTTTAATAAGGTCAAAGGTGAAGTAATATCAAATGGATATGACATGGGGAGTTTTTCTCAAAACAGGCTGCTAGGAACAACTTTCCGAAATGAATTAAATATTTCGAACAAAACTTTTGTTATTGGTCATGTTGGAAGGTATAACCCCCAAAAAGATCATAAGACTCTACTAGAATCATTTTCTATTTTAAAACAAAAGAAATTTGATTTTAGTGCTGTAGTCATTGGTACGAACTTAGATGAAAATAACCACAAATTAATCAATATATTAAATGATAATAATTTAATTGACTGTGTATATCTTGCAGGAAAAAGGGATGACATACCTGCTGTTATGAATGGTATTGATTTGTTTGTGCTATCTTCGGCATTTGGTGAGGCATTTCCAAATGTTCTTAATGAGTCAATGGCTTGTGGCACACCTTGTGTGGCTACAGATGTTGGTGATTCTTCTTTAATTATTGGGAAGACGGGATGGATTGTACCTACTCAAGATCCATTAGCCATAGCAAATTCAATTGTTAAAGCTGCAGAAGAAAAACTGGCAGATAGCAATTCTTGGTCTCAAAGAGAGAGCGATTGCCGAAAAAGAATTGTAGAAAATTTTAGTATTGAAAAAATGATATTGAAATATAAGAAAGTATGGTTACAACAGTACTAAATAAAATTTATAAAGTGATAGAAAGGACACCAAGCTTGAATAATATTTTCTTAAATCCAAATCTCAAACCTTCAATTTTAATACCGAACAAACTTAGATCTATTTATAGTAACTCACAGAATGGGTTAAATAACCTGGGTAGTAATTTAATTAATAAGTGTAATAACTTAGATAACATTAAGCATAATTGAGTAAATGTTTTACGACTTTGCAAATCTTCTAGCAATATTTATAGTCATACTAATACCATTACGTATCAGACTAATTCCTGCATGGCTTGCTTTTTTTTTAGTAATATTTGCATGCATTCCTTTCTTCTTAAATGGTATTCTTTTTTCAGCATCCCTATTTTCAGATCAATTTAGATATTTAGATTCAGTTCAAAGTATTCGTTCTTTTGATTTTAATTCTTATGATAGTGCAAGGGTTGAAATTTCTAGTCGAATGTTAGCTCTAATACCCTTGCCATATGCAGAAACAATTCAAAGTTTGGGATTTTTTAACCGACTTTTGGTTACAGTCCTTACTATTTGGCTTTATGTATCAAAAAATATTCGTGGTTGGCCTCTTTTATTCATTCTATTTTATCCAAGCTTATTGCTATATAGCTCAATTGGATTACGAGATACGTTAGTACTTCTATTTATGACCATATCAGTCATTCTTTTTTTAGAAAAACGAAGATTATTAGCACTATTATTTTCTTTACCACTTTTATATATAAAGTTTCAAAATTTTTTCTTACTTATTATTTTTTATTTTATTCATCTATCTTTCTCAAAAGGAACATTTTTTCATAGGTCCAGGTATCTTCTCTTGCCTATGACTCTTGCAGTATTGACTCCTTTCATAATGACAATTATTCAGATTTTAGATTTGTATAGAAGGTACTTTTTTATAGACGATGGAGGTGACCCAAATTTATATGTTCCAATCAAGAATTTTGCAGAGTTTGTTATTATAGCGCTGCAATCAGCGCCATATTTTTTGATAAAACCTCTTCCTTGGGAAGCAGATAGCCTTATACAGTTCGTTCAAAGTCTTGAAAATATATTTTTATGTGCTTTTTTAGCCTATATTTTTATTAAAATATTTAAATTTGATAGAGAAATAGCTTTGAAGTGGTTCATATTTCTAATAGCTGCTTTTTCTATTTATGGTCTAACTGTTTTTAATTTTGGAACTGCTGCTCGATATAAATTTCCATTTGTAGTTATTATAATTGTTGGAGCCTCTTATGAGTTGTATTTAAAACATGGCCAATTTATTTTGAATAAAAGGATAAAAAAGAAAAAGTATACTAATTAGATAATAATTTGATTATTATACTCATAAATTATGAAAATTTTAGTAACAGGTGGTGCAGGCTACATTGGTTCACATACTTGTGTTGAGCTTATTAAAGCTGGTCATGATTTAGTAGTTGTTGATAATCTTTCTAATTCCTCAATTGAATCTTTAGGGCGAGTTGAGGAGCTTACAAAGGTTCATATTTCATTTTATGAGATAGATATTCGTGATAAAGCACTTCTCACAGAAGTTTTTAACCAGCATTCAATTGACGGTGTTGTTCATTTTGCTGGGTTGAAGGCTGTTGGCGAATCTACAAAAAAACCTTTAAATTATTACAGTTCTAATTTTGCTGGTACCTGCACTTTAGTTGAAGTAATGTCTGATTTTAATTGTAAAACTATTGTTTTTAGCTCATCTGCTACCGTATACGGTGACCCTAACTCTGTGCCAATAAAGGAAGATTTTCCTTTATCAGCTACCAACCCATATGGGCGATCAAAGTTAATGATAGAGGAATTACTTCAAGATATATTCACAGCAAATAATTCTTGGCATATTGGAATATTAAGATACTTTAACCCTGTGGGTGCACATGAGAGTGGTTTAATTGGAGAAGACCCCAATGGAACTCCTAATAACTTAATGCCATTTATCTCTCAAGTTGCAGTTGGTAAACTCAAAAAATTGAGTATTTTTGGCGGTGATTATGAAACTCCTGATGGAACTGGCGTACGTGATTATATTCACGTGGTAGATTTAGCTAAAGGGCATGTCAAAGCTTTAGAAGAAATGATTGGCAAACCTCAAATTCTCAAGGTCAACTTAGGAACAGGAAATGGCTATTCAGTGCTCGAATTAGTAAAAACCTTTAATACAGTGACTGGAAAAGATATACCATACACCATAGTTGAAAGAAGGTTGGGTGATATTGCAAGTTGTTATGCTGATTCAACCTTTGCATTTAAAAAACTGAATTGGAAAGCAGAATTTGATCTTAATAAGATGTGTGAAGACGCATGGCGTTGGCAAAAAAATAACCCTAATGGATATAGTAAATAAATTATAATATTTACTATGATGCAAGTTTTAGATTAAACGTAAATAATGACAGTTTTTAGTTATTGCATAAATATAAAATAATGCAATAAATTTATTAAATCAGAGTTGAGTTGTAAAATTTTGGTGTAAGTCAAAATATTTTTAATTATGAGGAAGGTTTATGCAATTACATGATATGCGAATAGCCGTAGTTGGTTTGGGGTATGTTGGTTTGCCACTAGCAGTTGAATTTGGTTCTAGGCGGGCTGTTGTTGGTTTCGATACTAATAAAGATAGAATTAGAGAATTAAAAAATGGTACTGATGTAACTCTTGAGACGACTACTCAAGAATTAAAAGATGCAGTTAATCTAACTTTCACAAATATCCTTGATGATATTAGGAGCTGTCAGGTTTTTATTATTACTGTTCCAACCCCAATTGATAAGCATAAAAAACCAGACTTGACGTATTTAGAAATTTCTAGCAAAGCAATAGGATCTCTTCTCAAACATGGCGATATTGTTATTTATGAATCTACAGTTTATCCTGGCGCCACTGAAGAGGTATGCGTTCCTCTTCTAGAAGAGTCTTCTGGCTTAAAATTTAATAAAGATTTTTATTGTGGCTATTCTCCTGAACGTATAAATCCGGGGGACAAAGAGCATCGGTTAACTACTATAAAAAAAGTTACTTCAGGTTCAACACCAGAAATTGCCGTTCAAGTTGATAATTTATATAAAGAGATCATTATTGCAGGTACCCATAAAGCAAGTAGTATAAAAGTAGCAGAAGCAGCTAAAGTAATTGAAAATACGCAAAGAGATGTCAATATTGCCCTAATAAATGAGCTTGCACTTATTTTTAATAAATTAGATATTGATACCGAATCAGTTTTAGAAGCAGCGAGTACAAAATGGAATTTTCTATCATTTAAACCTGGTTTAGTTGGAGGTCATTGTATTGGCGTAGACCCTTATTATCTTACTCATAAAGCATTGGAAGTCGGATATAATCCCGAAATAATTCTTGCAGGTCGCAAACTAAATGACAACATGGGGTCATATATAGCCAATCAAGTGGCTAAACTTATGACTAAAAAATCTATTAATATAGTAGATGCTAATATATTAATCATGGGCTTAGCATTTAAAGAAAACTGTCCTGATCTTCGTAACTCTCGTATTATTGATATTGTTGAAGAATTTGAAGGTTTAAATTCTAGTGTAGACGTTTTTGATCCATGGGTTAGTAAGGATAAAGCTATGCATGAGTATAATGTTCAACTAATAGAGCAGCCATTATTAGGTAAATATGATGCAATAATATTAGCCGTTGCACATGATGTTTTTAAAAAAATTCCACTAGAAGAATTAAAAACCTTCGGTAAAGACGAACATGTGATATACGATATAAAATACTTGTTAAATATAGATGAAGTTGATGGAAGGCTATAGATGAGTAAGTATCATGAACTACAGAAGTTTTTATTAAATAATCAAAAAACCTGGTTAATCACAGGAGTTGCTGGTTTATTGGCTCTAATCTTCTTGAA
>Ga0206131_10001823_pt1 | contig 26681 bp, 25 predicted proteins | sample Helgoland_Spring_FD_148636 | JGI IMG/M metagenome (GOLD analysis project Ga0206131, IMG submission 148636) | Pelagic subsurface seawater microbial communities from Kabeltonne, Helgoland, North Sea - Helgoland_Spring_Bloom_20160517_1 | ecosystem: Environmental > Aquatic > Marine > Epipelagic ...
ATGGAAAAAAAAAGTAATACACCATGAAAAAAAAAGCTATTGGGGATCAAATAAAAAATTAAAGTTATTTATAAAATAAAATTTATGTTGAGCAAAATTTTAAAAAATCAAGAACCTTTGGTTACGGTAGGAGTACCTTCTTACAAAAGACCTGATTTGTTAAAAGATGCTCTCAATAGTCTAAAAGATCAAACTTATAAACAAATAAAAATACTTGTTGGTATTAATGGAGACAAAAATGATACTGAAAAATACAAAACTATAAGAGATAATTTTAAAGATGATTTAAATATTGAATTTCATTTTCATAATAAAAATATTGGATCAATAAATAACTTTTTATATCTTCTTAATATTTGTAATTCAAAATATTTTATGTGGTTGGCAGATGATGATAGAATTTCACCAAATTTAATTGAAAGCTCTTTAAATATATTGGATAAGAATTATGATACTGTTACAGTTATGCCATTGTGGGAACTTGTTCATTCAGAAAATAAAAAAAAAATAATTCCATCTTTTTTTGATCAAAAGAGTGCATTAAAAAGAATTATTAATTACTGCGATGTAACAGATGATGCCTTTTTTTATGGCTTGCACAGAACATCAAATCTAAAAAAATGCAGTTTTAGTAAATTTTGGAAACCAAACTCTGATTTAATATCAGAGTGGGCATACGTCTTTCTATTTGATTTAGTACTTCAGGGAAAAATTCTTTTTAATCCTGATAGTGACGCAAAATGGATAGATAATGATTTAGGTATAAAGTTTTATAAAAAAGAGAATGGAAATAAATATAAAATTCGTTTACAAAATATTATCAAGAAAATTAATATTAAGTATCTCTATATAGAAAAACTAATTAAATGGAAAAAGTATCATTATCTAACAATAATGCTTCCTTTGTTAATTTTTTTTTTTCTTAGAGATCTTATTTTAAGAGAAAAAATTTACAAAAAAATTAAATTTTAAAATGAAAACTTATTTTTACTCTATTGGTTTACATAAAGAAGGTGGGTTAAATATTTTGAAGAAGTTTAAAAAAAAAACATGAAAAAATATATATATTGTGTTGGCCTTCATCAAGATGGAGGGCTAAATATACTAAATAAATTTTTGCGTTATAAAAAAAATGATCACATATTGATAATTGACTCTAGAATAAGAAGTAAAATTAATGAAAAAAAAAATATCTTTTTTGTTAAAGAAAATTTAATTATAAGATTTTTAAATTTAATTTACCTAAATTTTAAAATTAAAAAAGAAGATCATATAATATTTTTGAGTGGAATTCCCCCAATAATAAAATTTAAAGCAACAACTTCTATTGTTTTTCAGAATGCAAATTTATTTAGAGATTTTTATAAAGTAAATTTTTACAAATGGTTTTTTTCGAAAGATTCTTTAAGATTTCTTGCATTTATGTATGGTAAAAAAAATATTGAAAACTGGTATATATTATCTCCAATAGGTAAAAAAATTATATCTAAAAAATTAAAAAAATACGTAAACATTAAGATATTAGATATTTTTGAGGATTATAAAAAAAATGAATCCAATAATTTTAGAAAAATAAAATATGATTTTATATATCCTGCTTCTCTCATGGAGCACAAAAACCATAAAATATTAATTGATAGTATGATTTTACTATCTAAGGAAAACATTTTTCCTAGTCTTTTACTTACTCTGGATGATAATTCTTATAGACAGATAAATATAGATAAAATTATAGAAAAATACAATCTTAAGATATTTAATTATTTTGAGCCAATTCAAATTAAATTTCAAAAAATTTATAATGAATGTGAGTCGCTAATCTATATGTCGTCAAGTGAAACAATAGGTTTGCCAATTCTTGAAGCTTATCAAAATGGATTAAAAATTATTGCACCAAAACTAGATTATAGCCAACAGTTTATTAAACCACATTTTTTATTTGATTTAAATGATAAACAGGATTTATGTAATAAAATTAAATCTTGTTTAAAAAAAAGACACGATTTTTTAGATCATGATAATAAAAATTTTATTACAAATTCAAATACTATTTCTTTATATGAATTTTTTTCTAAAATTATATGAAAAATTTAACAATATTTTCCAAACACTTTTGGCCAGAAAATTTTAAAATTAATGATATTGCATTTAAATTAAGAAAAAGAATAGCTGTGTATGTTTTCACATCTGAACCAAATTATAATAACTTTAATTACAAACATAAGAAAAAAGAAGTAATTTATAAAGGTGTTAAAATTAGATACTTTAATACTTTTAAAAAGACAAAAGATAATTTTATCAATATATTTTTAGACTATTTTTCATACATTTTTAATCTTACTTTAAGAATAAATTTTTTTTTAAAAGAAAAATCAGACATCACATTAACATTTGCAACATCTCCTATTTTTCAAGCAATACCTGCAATTTATTTTTCAAAATTAAAAAATATTCCTAGTATAATATGGGTTCAAGATCTTTGGCCAGAAGTATTGGAAGATACAGGTTATGTTAAAAATAAATTAATTTTAAAACTTATAAATAGATTAGTTAATATAATTTATAATAGTTCAGATTTTATATTAGTTCAATCTGATAGTTTTAAAAAACATCTTTTAAAAAATTATGATTTAAAAAATAAAATTTTGACTCTTCATCAGCCTTCAGAATTTAAATTTCAAAAATTTGATAAAAAAAAGAAAAAAATATTTTATATTACTTATGCTGGAAATTTTGGACAAGCTCAAAATTTTGACACAATAATTAATGCCTTCAAATCAGAAAAACTAAACAAACAAGTGAAATTGATTTTGATTGGTTCTGGAAAAAAATTTGAATATATAAAAAACGAAATAAAGTTGAATAATCTTAAAGATAAAATTATTCTTCAAAATTATGTAAATAAAAAAAAACTTTTACAAATATATAAATTATCTTCGGCTTTCTTTTTATCTCTAAATGATGGAAAATCTTTAAATAAGACAATTCCTGGAAAATTTCAGACCTATCTAGCTTTTGGAAAACCTATAATAGTTAATTCAAACAGTGATCTAAATAAGTTTATCATAAAAAATATGCTTGGTTTTGCTTCAAAAAATAAAGACTTAAAAAAACTAATTAGTGATATTAACAAAGTAAGCAAATTAAGTGAAAAAAATAAAATAAAAATTTATTTATCTTCCAAAAAAGTATATGAAGAAAATTTTAATATCAATGATATAAGTGATAAACTAATTAAAATTTTAGAAAATGTTAAAAACAGATATGCTGAAAAAACTATATTATAAATTACCATCTATATATCAAAATTACTTAAATAAAGCTGCTTCAAAATTAGCAAATAATGCAGAGGAAGAATTTATTCACAATGATATTGGTAAAAATTACAATCTATCATCTAAAGATAAAGCTAATATTGTAAAAAGAATTAGAAATTCATTAAGTAAAATAGATAGTGCCACAAGCATTGATGTTCATTTGGAGCTTGGAAAAAGATTGCTTGATTTACCAAACAATCAAGGATCAATAGTTGAATGTGGCTGCTATCAAGGTGCGTCGACTGTATCTCTTTCAATCTTTTCAAAAATTATAGAAAGAAATTTAATTATATATGACTCATTTGAAGGTTTGCCAGAAGACAAAGATAATGTTGGTAAAAGAAATTATCCGTTTTTAAATCTTACTGGCGAATATAAAAAAGGTATGTACAAAAGTAGTTTAGAAAATGTAAAAAATAATTTAAAATTTTATGGAGAATATGATGTCTGCGAATTAAGAAAAGGTTATTTTGATAAAAGTTTAATACAGCATAAAGAAAAAATAGATTTTTTATTTTTAGATGTAGACTTAGTACAATCTACTACTGATTGTATTAAATATCTCTGGAAATTTGTAAATAATGGATCTTATATTTATACAGATGATGCCTGTGATATGGATGTTGTAAAATTTTGGTTTGACAAAGAATGGTGGAATAAAAATTTTGATTGTGATCCTCCAAATTATATTGGTTCTGGCTGTGGAATAAATTTGGGTAATAGCTATTCTTCATTAGGTTTTACTATAAAAAATCCAGATAAATCAAAGTTTAATAAGGCTTTATTTTTATATTAATTATGGATGCGGTAATTTTAGCTGGTGGTAGAGGCTCAAGACTTGGATCACTAACTAAGTCAACTCCAAAACCAATGATCAAAATTGGAGGTAAACCAATTTTATGGCATATTTTAAAAATTTTAGATGCACATGGTATTAAGAATTTTATAATTTGCCTTGGGTATAAAGGAAATGTAATTAAAAAATATTTAAAAACTATTAAGAGAAAAGATTGGAAAATTGAGTGTGTTAATACTGGTAAGGATACTTTAACTGGACGAAGAATATATCTGGTAAAAAATAAGATTAAATCGGAAAATTTTCTAATGACTTATGGAGACGGATTAGCAAATATTGATATTAAGCAATTAATTAAAACTCATTACAGAAAAAAAAAATTAGCTACAGTTACTGCTGTAAACCCAATACCTAGATTTGGGTCATTGCATGTAAAAAATGAAACAGTGACAAAATTTGATGAAAAAATTATAGAACCAAACAACCTAATAAATGGAGGGTTTTTTATAATTAACAAAAAAATATTTAGATCTATTAACTTGAGTAAAAATGTTATGTGGGAACAGTACCCAATGATCGAATTAACAAAAAAAAAACAATTATCAGCCTATTACCATAAAAGTTTTTGGCATCCAATGGATACGGAAAGAGATTTTAAATTTTTAAATAAATTGTTTAGCAAAGGAGCACCTTGGAAAATCTGGTAAAACTTAACTTACCCAAAAAAAATTTTTGGAATAATAAAAAAATATTTATAACAGGCCACACCAGTTTCAAAGGCTCATGGTTAAAATTATGGCTAGAGTACCTTGGTGCAAAAGTTTATGGATATTCAATTGATTATCCATCTAATCCAAAAAATTTAAATAAAATACTATTTAAAGAAAAATTTATCAGTCAATCAATCTTAGATTTTAAAAAATTAAAAAAAAAAATTGAAAAAGAGAAACCTGATATAGTTTTTCATTTAGCCGCTCAGTCAATTGTATCTGAAGCAGCTAAAAATCCTCTAGATAATTATAAAACTAATATAATTGGTACAGCTTCAGTGTTGGAAGCTAGTGCTAATTGTAAAAATACTAAACTGGTTGCTATAATAACTACTGATAAATGTTACAAAGAAAACAAAAAGGTTAAATACTATAAGGAACAATCAGAACTTGGAGGTTCCGAACCATATAGTGCCAGCAAAGCATGTGCAGAATTAATATCTGAGTCGTATTATTTAAAGTATGAAAAATTAAAAAAAAAAATCATTACACTTAGAGCAGGAAATGTAATTGGTGGAGGTGATTGGAAAAAAAATAGAATAATACCAGATATATTAAAATCTATAATTCAAAACAAAACGCTTTATCTTAGGCACCCAAACTCTGTGAGACCATGGTTGCATGTATTGGATTGTTTAAATGGTTATTTAATAGCAGCCGAATATTCATTTAAAGGAATTATCACTTTTAATTCATGGAATTTTGCTCCAAATTTAAATAATCAAATTACCGTTCAAGAATTAGTAAAAATATTTTTATTAAGATTTAAAAAAAAAAATAAAATTAAAATTTTAAAAAAAAATAAATTTTATGAGTCAAATAAATTAAATCTAGGGGCAAAAAAAGCTAAATTAGAATTGAAATGGAAAACAATCCTTAATCAAAAAAAAACAGTTGATTTTATTTTTGAATGGTACAATAACTATTTGAATAGAGTAAATATGAAAAATTTTTCTATTCAACAGATAAAAAAATTTTATAGAATGGCAAAAATTAAAAATATATGAGAATAACTTATGGAAAAAATGTATATGGTAAAGCTGAAATAGACTCAGTTGTAGCTCAATTAAAAAAATCAACACAAATGGGAAAATCAGTTAGTGATTTTGAAAAAGGAATTGCAAAAAAATTTTCAAAAAAATATGGTTTAATGGTTAATTCAGGATCTTCAGCTCTGACCTTAGCAATGAATGTGCTAAACTTTAGTAAAGGAGATGAAATTATTGCCCCATGTCTTAACTTCGGAACAGCAATTTCATCAATAATATTATGTGGTGCAGTACCAATTTTAGTTGATGTAGAAATTGATACACTTCAAATTGATCCTGATAAAATTGAAGAAAAAATAACTAAAAAAACTAAAGCAATAATGGTTCCAAATTTAATTGGAAATATTCCTGATTTTAAAAAAATAAGAAAAATTGCAAATAGATACAAACTAATAGTAATAGAAGATTCAGCAGATACGTTGGGGGCTAAAATAGACAATAAAACCACTGGCCATTTTAGTGATGTTTCTATTACTAGCTTTTATGGTTCTCATGTAATTAGTTGTGCTGGAAATGGTGGAATGCTTTTAACAGATAATAAAAAAGTTTACGAAAAAGCCAAAATTCTAAGAAGCTGGGGAAGGATGTCATCATTAATAAAAGATTCAGAAAATATTAAAAAAAGATTGGATATCAAATTAAAAGGGTTTGAGTTTGATAAAAAGTTTGTATTCTCTGAGGTTGGTTATAATTTTGAGCCATCTGAAATTGGTGCAGCTTTTGGACTTGTTCAATTGAAAAAATTTGATAGTTTTAGTAAAATTAGAGTAAAAAATTTTAATGCTCATAAATCTTTTTTTGAAAACTATAAAGATTTATTTATCACGCCAAGAGTATTAGCAAAAGTTAAAACAAATTTTTTAGCTTATCCAGTAATTATTAAACAAAATAGTTATTTTAATAGGAAAGATCTTCAGATATATCTTGAAAATAATAATATTCAAACAAGACCAATTTTTTCAGGAAATATTTTAAGACACCCTGCGTTTACTAAGTTAATATCTTCAAGAAATAAATTAAATTTATATAAAAACTCTGATTATATAATGTCAAATGGCATATTGATAGGTTGCCATCAAGGTCTTAGTGTAAAACAGATGAAATATTTACATCAAAAATTAGAGTTTTTTCTTAGAAAAAGTATTAATTAAATGAAGAAAAAAGTATCTATTATAATACCTTTTTTTAATGAAAAAGAGAATATTCCAATAATACTTTCAGAGTTAGAGCTAGTAATAATAAAATTAAAAGAAAGCTATGACTTTGAAATTTTATTAATGGACAATGGTTCTAATGATGGATCCTCCGATATTGCAAAAAAAGAGTTGAATAAATTTCCAAATTCAAAATATTTTAAGATGAGTAGAAACTTTGGATATCAAGCAAATATAAAGGCAGGCTATGACTTATGTACTGGTGATGCAGCTGTAGTTTTAGACTCGGATGGTGAAGATGACCCAAATTTAATTATAAATTTTTTACAGTCATGGAAAGAAGGATTTGATGTTGTTTATGGAATAAGAAAGAAAAGACAAGAGTCTAAAGCAATGTCTTTTATTAGAAATATTTTTTATTCTTTCTTAGAAAAATTTTCTGAGTTAAAATTACCTAGAGGTGCAGGTGATTTTAGACTGATTGATAGAAAAGTTATAAATCAAATAAAACAAGTTGAGGAAAAAAATTTATATTTAAGAGGCCTTATTTCTTTTATTGGTTATAAACAAAAAGGTATTGAATATGATAGAAGAAAAAGATTTAAGGGAAATTCAAAAATTTCAATTTTAAAATATTTTGATATTTCTTTTTCTGCAATTACTTCTTTTACTAAAACACCACTAATATTAATATTTATAATTGGAATTATAATCTTGTTATTTAGTGTATTTTTAATGATATTTTACTTAATATTGTTTTTGACTGGTAAAGTTGGCTCACCAGGTTTTACAACAATTATTTTAGTTCAATTATTCTTTTTTGGGTTATTTACTTTAATGTTAGGTATAATTTCAATTTATGTTGGATATGTTTTAGATGAAGTTAAAAAAAGACCAACATATATTATCGAAAATGAAAAAAAGGATAATTGAAAAGGTTTTTATATCTGGATCAAGTGGTTTTATAGGCAGAAATTTATATAATTTTTTAAAAAAAGAATACTTAATTTTAAAGCCTTCGAGAAATATAATTGATTTAAGAAACAAAAAAAAGCTTAATTCTTATCTAAAACAAAATAAACCTAATTTCATAATACACTTAGCATCTTCAACAAATTTTAAAGATAAACCTGATGAAGAAAAAAAAAATCAGTATGATAATACATATAAAACAACATTAAATATTGCAAAAACTATTAATAAAGAATGCTCTTTGGTAATTTTTTTTGGGTCTATTGAAGAATATGGAAATATTAAATATCCATTTAAGGAAAATTATAAACCACAACCAATATCAGAATATGGAAAATATAAATTAAAAGCCTTAAAAGAGGTACAAAAAATTTTGAATAAAAAAAATATAAATTATTTATGGGTAAGGCCATCTCTTACTTTTGGAAAATATGATAATAAAGAAAGATTTTTAGGACACATAATACATTCAATAAAAAATAAAAATAAAATTGAGATTAGTCCTGGAACAAAAAAAAGAGATTATTTGTATATTGAGGATTTATGTAAAATTATCAGACTAATAATTAAACGTAAAAATGAAAAATTTAATTACGTATTAAATATTTCATCTCAAAATTACGTACCTTTAAGTCGTATTCCAAGCATAATAGAAAGAATATTGAAAAAAAAAATAGATTATAAATTGATAAAAAGAAAAGATGTTCAGACGAATTTACTTAATTCTAATTCTAAACTAAAAAAATTATTTCCAAAAATTAAGTTTAGTAATTTTTATAAATGTTTAAAAAAAACTTTAAAATATGAAAAATTAATATGAAATTAATTAACTATTTTAAAGTAAATCAAATTAACTTCATCAATATTCTCACAATTTTGTTAATAGGTTTTTTTTTAAGATTATATTATTTATTCACAAAAACTGGTAATATATTTCAAGCAAATCTTGGTGGCGATAGTTGCTATCACTATAATGTGGCTCTGAATATTTCTCAAGGTATAGGTCCTAAAACAAGTTATATTTTTTCCTACTGGTTCCCACACGAAAGTATTCCTGCAGTAACTGATTTATATGGACCAGGATATCATTATTTTTTAAGTTTATTTTTACTAGTTAAAGATGAATTTATATCTTTAAGGATATCAAGTTTAGTTGTTGGGATGTGCTCTATCTTATTGGCATATATAATCGGAAAAAAAATTCATTCTACATTACTTGGTTATCTTAGTGCCTTAATAATTTGTTTTAATTTTTTTCATATAGAAAACTCAGCTGTTGTAATGAGGGAAAACTTTAATTTATTACTTGTTCAGTTATTTTTTTTAAATTTATTTTATTTAAACAAAAATAGATTATTTTTTGCTTTTATAGGCTTTATTATTGGATATTCAGCTATGACATCAGGTATCTGGATAATATTATCTATAATTTTAGTTTTTTACATCATAGTAAATTTTGAAATCAAAAAAATTGATATATTTTTTAATATTTTTATTACATTAATATTTTTTTTGATAACAATTTTTCCATGGGCTAAAATTAGTTTAGATTATTTTGGAAAAATACTTTTTAGTTATACGTCCTACTATCCCTACATAACTGATTGGGGCTTAATGATGTCTGAAAGAGGACTTCCAGATATAAGTAACTTTTGGATTGAAATAGATATTGTCCAATATCTTAAAACACATTTTTATTGGGGTATTAATAACATGTATAAATTTTGTCTCATGCTGTTTCCAACCTTCATTTTTCCTATGTCCTTTATGTTAATTCCACTTATTTTAATTGGTTCTTATAAATTAAAATCTAATGGTTATTTATTGTTATTATTTACAATATTATATTTTCTTGCACTTTTATTTGGGTCTTATGGAATGAAAGGAGTTTTATGGCCAAGACATTTTATGCCATTTTTAGCTTCGACTTCTATATTAATGGCTTATGGATTTATTTTTATTTATCATCAACTAATTAAATTTAATATTATCAATAAATATTTAACTTTATTTACTGGGTATAAGTTTTACAAACTAGTATTTTTGATACCAATTATAATAACACTGGTAGGTATTGAGGTAAAAGATTCCTTCTGGGAAAGAGATAGTTCACAATTTTATAAATTTGGAAACAAAATTAAAGAATATACAAACATTAATGATGTAATTATGTATGCAAATTCTGTACCAGATGCATGGTGTGTAACTAAAAGAAAAATTGTGCAAGACCCAGCTTTTTATAAAAAAAATACATCTAATAGAATTTTAGAGGAAGTAAGAAGATTTGATGTAGATTATTTGTTGGTGGATGTTTCAGATCAAATTTATCAAAGAGGTAATGATATTGATGGTGCTATAAAATTTTATGATAAGCTTAAATTGAAAAAGATTTTTTCAGATCAAGTTAATGGATATTATTTTTATAAAATTTTAAATTAAAATGGAATTTTTTTTAAAAAATTTGATTAATATCTGTGTATCATTATCAAAAAAGGTAGAAAAGTGTTCATTTCACGTAAATCAAATACAGGATCAAGTTTATTTTGCAAAATTAAGTTTACTCAATAATTATTATTGGATTTTTTTATTAATTTTTCTTTTTATATTTATCTCAACAATTTTATATTTAAAAAAAAAAATAACTTATAGAGCAGAAGTTTTTTTTATTTTATTTAATTTTTTTTTAATTTTGTTAACAATTTTACTATTTAAGAACAATATACCATTTACTGATACCTGGTACGAATTAGATTTTTTAATAAATAGTTCTCAAAAGACATATTTATTAACAAAGTTTGATAATTTTCTGTTTGGATTCAGACCAATTCATTTACTGGTTTTTAATTACTTTAATTTGAATTATGATTTAATTACATATCTCAATATTTTTATATTTTTTCTTTCAGTTATTATATTAATCCTCTTAATTGACAAAAGTAAGGCGAAAAAGTTTATATTATTATTTTTATTAATTTTTTTTAGTGGCAAGTGGTTTAATATATTTTATGAGCCTGTAAACATTGTTTGGACAATTAATTTTTTATTAACACTATGTTTTTGTTACTTATTACTTTTCAAAAAAAATTTAATAATAAACATTAGCATTATTATTGTTCTTTTTCTTTCAATAATCAATTTTAAAGCAAGTTTTGTAACTATTATGTTTTCAATTTTCTATGGTTTATTTGTTGAAAAAAAAATTAGAGATAGATTAGTTTTTATTTTATCTCCAATTTTTTTATTATTAATTGTTAATTATTTTTTAGAAATAAATACCATTAAAATAATTGATAAAAATATATTTAATCCAATTAATTATATTCCAAGTACTAATATTTTTTTAATTTTAAAGAACTTTATATCAATGCAGTCTATTGTGTTTTTTCCTTATATAAAATATTCAGTTAATTTTTCATTTTTCTTTTCACTTTTTCAAAATTTATTAATTATTTTTTATTTATTAAAAAACAAAAATTTAATGAATAATTTTAATAACTTTATTAAAAATAATCCTTTTATGATAATTGGAATTTTGGGTTGTTTTACTATAAGTTTGGTAAAACAAGATATTACTCAAATAAGGTATTTTTCATTTTCATTATTGTATCAAATAGGATTTATTTTCTTTATTATAAATAATTATGATTTTCTTAATAGTTTAAAAAAATATTTATTATTTAGAAATTTTTTATTGATAACCTTTTTCTTAAACCTTATTTTTTTTCATCAAGGAATTCATTTTGCCTTATCAAAATTTACTGTGTACGCAAAATCTTTAGAATGTTTAAAAATAAATGATAACGACAAATTATGTGAAAGTTATATTTATGAAAAAACTTTTTATGATGATAAAAATTTTGATAGAGAAAAATTTGATAATATAATTATTTTTTTAAAAAAAAATAATTTAACAATTTTTAGAAATTTATAAATTTTTTAATCCCCAAATAAACCATCTAAAATATTCAATTATCCATGGTATTGGTTTAAATGTTGATTTCCCCCCAAAAAGTCTATCGACAGATTTTAAAGGTACTTCTGTTATTTTGTAATTTTTAATTTTTGCCTTTATACTTAGCTCTAAAGCGAAAGCCCAACCCACAGGCTTACTCTCAAGTTTAATTTCATTCCATACATTTTTCTTCATCATCTTAATACCAGTTGTTAAATCATTAAGTGGAAATTTTGTTAAAATACAAAATAGTTTATTTGCAGTTTTTGATAAAATAGTTCCAAGTATAGATCCACCTAATCTCTTTCCTCCAAGTGAATATCTTGTACCACTGACTAAATCAAAATTTTCTAAAACTATTTTTTCAATCATTTCATCAATTGCTATAATTGGGAATATTTCATCTACAGCAGTAATTAATATTATTTCATACTTTGCATTGTTTACTCCTTCTTGAATGGCATTTTTAACTCCTTTACCAATTTTATTTTTAATCATTTTAAAATTTGGGATATTTTTTTTTAATTTATTTGCTACTTCAATAGAATTATCATTTTCATTATCATAAATTACTATTATCTCATGTTCAAAATTTAGAGTTGAATTTAGTAGTCTGATCATAATTTCGAGACTTTCCTTTTCATTGTGCACTGGTAAAATTATGGATAGTTTTTTATTCATTATATTTTTTATTAAAGTTATTAATTATTTTACATACCTTGTTTAAATCAGATATATTCATATCAAATGTTGAAGGTAACCAGAAAAGTTTATTATATATTAATTTTGTATTATCAAAAAAATTCATATTTTTTTGATAAGGTTTGTTTTTATTAAGTGGAAACCAGTAATTCCTTGTTTCAATATTGTTTTTTTTTAAATGAATAATAAGTTTATCTCTATTTTTACAATACGCGTCTACCCATAGTGGAAAATTTCCATCTTTAATATTTTGTTTTATAAGAAAAAAATTTTTATTTTGTATTAATTTTTTTTCATAAAATTTGTAATTCTTGGTAAGTGCCTTTTTTCTTTTGTTAAGCTTTGTTAATTGACCTAAAGCAGTGGCAGCTTGTAAATTTGTATATTTAAAATTATATCCAATAAATTCATGTTTATCATCACCACCAGATCCTCTTATTAAGCGTCCTTGGTCTTTTAGCTTTTTTAAATTATCATAAATGTTTTTACTGTTTGTGATTATCATTCCACCTTGGCCTGAATTTATAATTTTATTTGGGCTAAAAGAGTAACAACCACAATCACCATAAGTTCCTAAAAATTTTTTCTTATATTTTGAAAACATAGCTTCCGCAGCATCTTCAATAACTTTTATTTTCTTTTTTTTTGCAAATTTTAAAATTTGTAAAAGATTTCCAGATCTTCCAGAAATATGAACAGGTATAATAGCTTTGGTTTTTTTAGTTACACATTTTTTTAAAGATTGTAAATCTATTGAAAGGTTTTTTTTATCCACATCAACCAAAACAACTTTTGCTCCCGTTAAATTAACAGCATTAGCGGTTGCTACAAATGTTATATTTGGAACAATTACTTCATCACCTTTTTTAATTCCAAAAGCCTTTAAAGAAAGAAATAACGCAATAGTTCCGCTGGTAGTTGCAACTGCATATTTAACTTTAAATATTTTTTTTAAATCATTTTCTAGTTTTTCGACAAAAGATCCCTCATTTGTATAGTTAATTTTAATTACTTTTTTGATATACTCAATTTCTATATTGCCAACCTCAGGTTTCCACCAATGTATTTTTGAATCAGACATTTATTTTGGACTCTTTGAAAAGTTTTTTTTCTTAAGTAAATTTCTCTCCACAACATAAAATGTTTTTTTTCCTAAAAAAAACTTAGGTGGTTCAAAAGGTTCATGTGTCATAGCTTTTATAAAATTTAAAATTTTTTTTCCATTCCAATTCCAATTTATAATCCCATTATGTGGTAATTTTTTTTTATTATATTTTGGATATGATTTTTTTATTTTTTTAGATGATATTATTTCATTTCTTAATATTTTTTTAAATAATTTTTTAAATTCCAATAAGGCCTGAACTGTAAACTTGTCATAAAGATCTTTTGCTGAATAATATTCTTGAATAATAATTTTTTTTTTTATAATTATATTACCATGATCAATTTCACTTCCTATCCAATGAACCGTTAAACCAGTAAATTTTTCACCATTTAATATAGCATTTACCGTTGAATACCTTCCTCGGTATTTAGGAAGTAGGGATGGGTGAATATTTATAGATCCAATTTTTATCATTTTTAGAATTTCAACAGGTATTATTTTTGTTGAACCTAAGCAGAAAATATAATCTAAGTTTTTAAAACGTTTATAAAAATTTTTATTATTTTTTAATTTAAAATGATTTAGATTATGTTTTTTTGCCAGTTTAAGACATGACTTATGAAAAATATTATCTTTTCCATTGTCATCATCATTTAAAATTATCAACTTTGGTTTATGTTTAATTTTTATAAAAAATTTCAAACTTTCATAACCAAGTTCTTTTCCAGCAAAAACAGCAAAATTATTACTCATAATTTGTTTATATATATATTTGTTTAATATGATAGCTTGATTAATTGAATTCCAGCCATTATTGAATACAACAAAGTCTAATTATGAAAAATAAAAAAATAACAGTAGTTGGTGGATTAGGACACATTGGATTACCTCTAAGTATTATTTTAGCAAATAAAGGATTTGAGGTGAACATTTTAGATAAGAATAAAGAGGGTATAGAAGTAACTAAAAAGGGTGTTATGCCATTCAAAGAAATAGATGGTAGTAAAAACTTAAAATTAGCACTTAAAAAAAAATTATTTTTTTTTTCAGAACCTTCTAATTTCATTAAAAATACAAGTATTATTATTACTGTAGGAACACCTGTTGATAATTTTTTAAACCCAGATATGAGTCAAATTAAGGAATGTATTGACGGTTTGATACCCCATCTTAATAAAAATCAGTTAATTATATTAAGATCAACAGTATACCCAGGAACATCTGAATGGCTTTATAAGTATTTATTAAATAAAAAAAAATGTCATATAGCTTTTTGTCATGAAAGAGTCGTTCAGGGTCACACATTTAATGAAATCAAAAGTTTGCCACAAATAATAGCAGCTAGCTCAAAAAAAGCAGAAAAATTAGCGAGTGAAATTTTTATTAAAATCTCAAAAAAGATAATTTTTTGCTCCTTAAAAGAAGCAGAATTCTCAAAGTTATTTTCAAATGCCTTTAGGTATATTCAATTTGCTGCAGCGAATGAATTCTATATGATGACTGATAGAGCTGGATTAAATTTTAACAAAATAAGACAATTAACTAAAGACGGCTATCCAAGAGCGCAAGCCCTTCCTTCATCTGGTTTTGCTGCTGGACCATGTTTGCTTAAAGATACAATGCAATTACTTTCTTATTCTAGAAATAATTTTAGCCTTGGAAATAGTTCAATGTTAGTAAATGAAGGACTGGTTTTATACTTGATTGATAAGATTGAAAAAAAATATGATTTAAAAAAAACAACAATAGGCCTATTAGGAATGTCTTTTAAAGCTGAATGTGACGATACAAGATCATCTTTGAGTTACAAAATGAAAAAATTCTTAACTCCCAAAGCAAAAAAAATTTTATGCTCAGATCCATACGTAAAAACTGACAAAAATTTATCAACTTTGAAAACAACAATAAGCAAATCAAATGTTATCATAATATGTGCCCCACATAAGATATATAAAAATCTAAAAGTAAAAAAAAAAGAAATTATTAATATTTGGGAATAAATATAAAAAATGAAAAAAATATTAATAACAGGAGGTACAGGCTTCATTGGTTCTGCAATTAGTAACTATTTTTGTAAAAAAGGTTATAAAATTACTATTTTAGATAACAACTCAAGAGGAAACTTAAGGAGAATAAATCAAAATAAAGAAAAGATAAAATTTATATACGGGGATATAACTAAAATTAATGACGTTTATAAAGCAGTAAAAGGACAAGATTTTATTTTTCATCTTGCAGCAATTAATGGAACTAAATATTTTTATGAAAAACCTGATAAAGTTTTAGATGTTTCTTGTAAGGGTATAATTAATATAATAGATGCAGCAAAAAAATTAAAGATTAAAAATATTTTTTTAGCATCAAGTTCTGAAGTTTATCATTTGCCGAACAAAATACCAACTGATGAATTTGAGTCTATTAAAATTCCAGACATTCTTAACCCCAGATATTCCTATGCAGGAGGTAAGATTTTAACAGAATTAATGGGAATTAATAATGCTAAATTTTTTAAAAAAATGATTATTTTTAGACCTCACAATGTTTATGGAAAAGACATGGGGCAAGAGCATGTAATTCCTGAATTAATAACTAAAGTCCGAAGTGCTAAAAAAAATATAAAAATTAAAGGGTCAGGTTTACAGACAAGATCTTTTATTTATATAGATGATTTTGTTGAAGCATTTTATTTAATTTTTAAAAAAGGCAAGCATCTAAATATCTATAATATTGGCACTCAAGAACAGATTAAAATTATTGATTTGGCAAAGTTAATAATTAAAATTTTTGCAAAAAAAATATCTATTAAGAAAGAACGAATAGCAATAGGTGGAACTCAACATCGTATGCCAAATATAAGTAAAATTAAAAAATTAGGCTTTAAAAAAAGATTTAATATTATACAAGGACTTAAAAAAATTATCCAATAATATGAAAAACTTCAAGTATATAGATTCATGTCAGGTTTCTGGATCAAAAAATTTAAAAAAAATAGTTTCATTGGGCAATATTCCTTTTGTAAATGATACACACAAAATTGGCTCAAATAATTTAATGACAATTTCGGCACCTTTAGAATTATATTATTGTCCAGAGTCAAAACTTGTACAATTAAACATTGAAGTAGATAAAAAAGTCCTTTTTCCTAAATCTTATCCTTACACAAGTAGTACAACCAAAATATTAAGAGAGAATTTTTCACATTTAAGAAAACAAATAGATAAAAATAATTTTTTAAAAAAAAATGATTTAATTCTAGATATAGGTTCTAATGATGGAAATTTATTAAGTAATTTTAAAGATCGTTATAAAGTTTTGGGAGTTACACCAGAAAACGTTGGAAAAGTTGCGATCAAAAGAGGTATTCCGACTATTATTGATTATTTTGACAGTGGGTCTGTAAAAAAAATATTAAACAAATATGGAAAAGCAAAAGTAATTACAGCAACAAATGTTTTTGCCCATATTACTGAGGTTAATAAATTAATTAGAAATATTAAAAATTGTTTAGTCTCGGATGGAGTATTTATTTCTGAATCTCATTATCTTTTGCCCCTAATTGAAACCAATCAATACGACACAATTTATCATGAACATTTAAGATATTATTCTTTAACATCATTAAATTATCTTCTTTCTAAACATCAGCTTGAAATATTCAAAGCTGAAAGAATTAACACACATGGTGGATCAATTAGAGTTTATGCAGCTAGAAAAAATTTTTATAGTATTCAGCCATCAGTTGCAAAAATTAAAAAAAGTGAGACAAGCCTTGAAAAAAAACTTTTTGATTTTAAAGACAGAATATTAAATTCAAAATTAAAATTTTATAATCTGCTGAATAACATTTTAAAAGACAAAAGAAAATTAAAGATAGCCGGTATAAGTGCTCCATCACGATCTACAACACTTATAAATTACCTCGGTCTAGATGAAAATATATTAGAATATATATTTGAAGTAAAAGGTTCAAAAAAAATTGGTATGTATGTACCTGGAACAAAAATTAAGATTATAGAGGAAAATATTCAAAAATTAAAAAAATATGATTATTTATTAATTTTATCATGGCATATTCAGAAAGATATTATAAAAATCTTAAGAAAAAAGGGTTATAAAGGAAAGTTTATAATTCCTCTTCCAAAACCAAAGGTTATATGAAAAAAAAAGTTTTAGTAGTTGGTGGAGCAGGTTACGTAGGTGGAGTTATCGTTGACCTGTTATTAGATAAAAAAAAATATGAAGTTACAGTATTTGATAATCTTTTATATGAAGATAGTTATAGAAAAAACTGTAGATTTATAAATGGTGATATTAGAGATAAAAATTTTTATAAATCAAAATTAAATAGATATGACGTGATAGTGTGGCTTGCAGCATTAGTTGGAGATGGTGCATGTGCTATAAATCCAGCATTAACGGATGAAATAAATTTTCAAACATTAAAAAAGTTGTGCAAGATATATAAAAAAAGAATAATATTTATATCTACTTGCTCTGTATACGGTGCACAAAATGGAATGTTGGATGAAAACTCTTCAGTAAATCCACTTTCCCATTACGCAAGTTCAAAATTAAAGTGTGAAAGTATCTTGAAAAATAAAAACTCAATTATATTTAGGTTGGGTACTTTATTTGGAGTAAGTGATAACTATTCAAGAATTAGAATGGATCTTGTAGTTAATACTTTAAGTGCTAAAGCTTTTTTTGAGAAGAAAATGTCTGTTTTTGGAGGAGAGCAATATAGACCTTTGCTACATGTAAAAGATGTTGCTAGAGCTATCGAAATAGCAATAAAGTCTAAGAAGAGAGGAATTTTTAATTTGTCTTATAAAAATATGAGAATAATAGATATAGCTAAACAAATTCAAAAATATTTTAAAAATACAAAAATAATTAAAACAAAAATAAAATTTCAAGATGCTAGAAATTATAAAGTTAAGAATAATAAAGCAACCAAGGAACTTTTATTTAAAGCAAAATATGATTTAAAATATGGAATCATGGAACTTAAAAAACTTTTATTAGAGAAAAGAATAAAAAATTTTAATGATCCAAGATATACAAATCAAAAATATCTAGAAATATTTAAAGAAAAAATTTAAAATGGAACCTAATTTAGTAAAAGGAGATAGAATATTTGATAATCGAGGATCATTGAGGTTCAGTAATGACCTTAATTTTAAAGGAATTAAAAGATTTTATATTGTCCATAATTATAGTAAAAATTTTATTAGAGCTTGGCATGGTCACTTGAATGAAGAAAAGTATATTGGTTGTATTAAAGGAACATTTCAAGTTTCAGCTGTTAAAATCGACAAAATTAACAAACCAAATAAAAAAAATAAAATATTCAATTTTTTTTTAAATCAAAGTGATAGTAACTTTATACATATACCAAAAGGATATGCTAATGGCTCAATGTCACTTGAGGAAAATTCAGAGCTTTTAATATTTTCCACTTCATCAATTCAAGAGAGTCTTAATGATGATATAAGATATGATGCTAACTATTGGAATCCTTGGGATATAAAACATAGATGAAACCAAGTATCATTATTTTAGGCGCACATGGTATGCTTGGATGGCAAGTACTGAGTCAATTTAAAGATTCAAATTTTAATATTAAGTGTCAAGTAAGGAATAATAAAAAAAAAAAAACTCTGATCAAGAAATTAAATTTAAATAATAAGATTAAATTTTTTAATTTTGACATAGAAAAAGATAAGATCGATGTTTTGTATAAAAGAATTTCTAAAAATGATATTATTATTAATTGCATTGGAAAGATTAAACCATTCATAAATGAAAATGATTTAAACCAAATTAAAACAGCTATAAAAATAAATAGCCATTTTCCTATATTACTATCAAAAATGATAAGAATAAAAAATGTTAAAATTTATCAAATTGCTACAGATTGTGTTTTTAGTGGTACGGTTGGAAATTATAATGAAACGGCAAAACATGATGCTTTAGATGTTTATGGAAAAACCAAGAGTTTAGGAGAAGTAAATATTAAAAATTTTTTTAATATAAGAGTTTCTATAATTGGAAAAGAATTAGATACGAAGAATTCTTTAGTAGAATGGTTTTTATCAAATGAAAAAAAAGAAAAAATTTTTGGATTTAAAGATCATTTGTGGAATGGTGTCACTACAAGTGTATTCTCACATATACTGTATACAATTATAAATAAAAAAATTAATATCCCAAATAATTTTCATCTAATCCCTAAAGATAAAGTAAATAAATTTAAATTAATGCAACTTTTAAAAAACCATTATGGATTCAAAAATTTAAAAATAATTAAGAAAAATAGTAATAATAGAATAAATAGAATACTCGAAACCAATCACAAAATTCTTAATGATAAAATTTGGTCAAACTCTAAATATAAAAGAAAATTAAGTATTGAAGAAATAATCTCAACTTTATGAAAAAAAAAATATTAACCATATTAGGAACAAGACCTGAGATTATAAGACTTTCGGTGATACTGCCACTATTGGATAAGTATACGAATCATAAAATTGTTCATACTGGACAAAACTACGATTATAATTTAGATAAAGTTTTCTTTAAAAATTTTGATTTAAGAAAGCCTGACTACTTTTTGAAGGCAAAAGGAAGTTTTGCAAACCAAATATCAGTTATAATTCGAAAGTTATACGATATTATATTAAAAGAAAAACCTAATAGGTTTTTAGTTTTGGGGGATACAAATTCTAGTCTAGGTGCCATAGTTGCAAAAAGATTAGGCATTCCAGTTTTTCATATGGAGGCAGGTAATCGACAATTTGATGATGTGGTTCCTGAAGAAATTAATCGTAGAGTAATAGATACATCAAGTGATATTCTATTGCCATACACTTCTAGAAGTGCTCAAAATTTGACTAATGAAGGTATTGATAGAAGTAGAATTTTTGTTACAGGAAATCCTATTTATGAAGTGATAAATAAATTTTACAAAGATATAGATAAATCTAAAATTCATAAATTATTAAACCTTCAAGAGAAAAAATATTTTTTAATCACACTGCACAGGCAAGAAAATGTAGATGATGTTGATAAGCTAAGATTAATATGCTCTTCTTTAAACGATATAAGTAAAAAATTTAAATTTAAAATTGTATGGCCAATCCATCCAAGAACAATAAAAAACATAAAAAAATTCAAAATAAAATTAAATAAAAATATAATTGCCACTAAACCATTAGATTTTTTCAATTTTATTAAATTAGAAATGAATGCTTTTTGTGTTTTAACAGATAGTGGCACTGTACAAGAAGAGTGTGCTATTTTAAAAGTACCAAATGTCGTTTTAAGAGATAAAACTGAAAGACCTGAAACTATTGAGTCTGGTTCAACAATTATTTCAATGAATAATAAGTTAGATATTTTAAATTCAATAAAATTTTCAACAGAAAATAACTCAATTACTGATGATGTCCAAGGTTATCATGATTTAAATGTTTCTAAAAAAATATTAAATATTATCTTGTCAAACTATGCATTTGATAAATAGTGATAAAAGAAATTATATTAATCTGGTATCTTATTTAGTTTTATCACTTCCTTTATCGTTAATTTTTAGCAGATTTACCGCAGACTTATCAATTGTAATATTATCGATAATGTTTTTTTTTATACGAGGGAAAAATAAAATATTTGAAAATAAATTTCTATCAATTGCTATTATTTTTATTGTTTGTGCCTCAATTTCTTCTGTTTTATCAAACCATATTATATATTCGTTAAAAAGTTCTCTTTTACATTTAAGATTTATTTTTTTTATATTAACAGTAAGTATTTTATTTCTTTATTGTAAAAAAAATTTTCTCAAGAATCTTTTTTACATATTTTTATCGTGCTACCTTGTTCTCTTATTTGACGCAACTATTCAATTTATTTTTAAACAAAATATATTTGGATATATTGTCAATCCAATAGATAGAGTTAGTAGTCTATTTTTTGATGAACTAATTTTAGGATCTTACTTATCAAGATTATTTCCATTATTAATTTTTTTGTATGTTTATCTCAAGTTAAGATTGAATAAATATTTTATGATATATTTTTTGTTTCATCTATATTTTGTTGTTTTTGTGACTGGTGAAAGGTTAAGTTTTATGATTTTAAATATTTATTATTTATTATTTATTACTTTTTTATTTAAAAAAAAACTTAACAAATTTTTTTTTATTTTTTCAACAATTATAATTTTTTCTCTGATATTGGTATTTTCGAGTAGCTTTAAAGCTAGATCAAGTTTAAATAATACTCTTTCACAATCAACAGCTTTTAACTATACTTATTGCATAGAAACTAAAAAAAATATCATTTCTAATCCAAAACTTTCTGAGAGCTGGAATTATGTTGAAGATAAAAGCTTTATTCCAAATTGCCATCCAATTGTAAAAATTTTTGATTATGAAATTTATTATACATTTACAATCATGCATTTTAATCATTATTTGTCAGCAATTGAGATGTTTAAAGATAACAAATATTTTGGAGTAGGCCCAAAAATTTTTAGAAAAATATGCAATAATAAAAATTACTATCTAAATGAATTTAGTTGCTCTTCTCATCCTCATAATTATTATATTCAATTATTGTCTGAGACAGGCTTGGTTGGTTTTTCTCTGATTTCAATAATTTATTTATCTTTTATATACTTGTTTTTTAATAATATTATTAAACATAATAACAAAGATTTCTTATCAAAATATATTTTAATTTCTAGTTTTTTAGTAAATTTTTTCCCTTTTTTCCCTGGAGGAAACTTTTTTAATAATTGGAATTCAATTATTTATACTTTACCACTAGGATTTCTAATCGCTTTATATAACACGAAGAAAAATAATGGATAACCTTTTAATTTTAATAATTATAATCTTTAATTTTTTTTTATTTAGTCGAAATGATTTAATATCAAATAAAATTAATCTTTTTGATCTCCCTGATAATAATAGAAAAATTCATTCAAAAAAAATAGCACTTACTGGTGGAGTATTTATATTTGTCAATTTTATTATTTTTATTTCTATTCCTTTTATAAGTTTTTTTAATAATTTGAATTTTATTTTTCAGCTCAAAAGAGAATTATTTTCTTTGGTATTTTTAATTACATTACTTTTTTTAGTTGGATTATATGATGATAAATATAACTTAAACCCACTAAAAAAATTTGTTTTTTCAGGTTTTATTATTTTGATAGCTTTATTAATTGATGAAAATTTAATTTTATCTGAACTTAACTTTTATACAGCAAATTATAAATTAAATTTATTGAATTTATCAATCCCATTTACTTTATTATCAATATTATTATTTTTAAATGCTTTAAATATGTTTGATGGAATAGATTTGCAAGTTTCGACTTATATTTTTCTTATATTTATATTCATAATTTTTAGATTTAATGCTCATTTTTTAATACTACTTTTGCCAGTATTTTTATTTATAATTTACTATAATTCTAAAAAAAAAATATTTTTAGGAGACTCAGGAACAAATATTTTGGCAGGGCTGGTATCATTTTATATAATCAAATTTTATAATTCAAATGTTAACATTGTATATTGTGAGGAGATTTTTTTAATAATGCTGTTGCCAGGTGTTGATATGTTAAGATTATTTGTAATGAGAATTTCTAAGGGTAAAAATCCTTTTTATCCAGATAATCAACATATTCATCATTTATATTTAAAAAAATTTTCTAATAATCTCACTTTCTTCCTTATTCAACTACATATTTTTATTCCAATTATTTTATATTATTACTTAAAAATACAAATTTTATTTTTAATTTGTTTTAGTCTTATTCTTTATATTTTGGCTATTTTTTATCTAAAACATAAAATTAAAAATTAAGATTTATTCTTAAAATAATAAATTTTATAACCAAATTTTTCATCAATATTAATTGTAGTTAGTCCAGTACTAGAAGTGCATGGTGAAACAGAATTCATACAAAGTGTGTATGGATATGGTTTATAATATAACAATTCATTATCTTTAGAATAAATTGGTATATTTTCATTTTTAGTATTATTTTTTGTAAATGAGTTCATCTTTGGCCATGGGTAATCTACATATAAATTATTAAAATTTTTATTAATTCTGTTAAAGTTTTTCATTATAATTCCAGCAAATGTAATCATAATTATTGTTAATAAGAATTTAGTTATATTTTTTGACTTTAAATTAAATATTTTAAACTGTTTTGATAAGAATAAAATTAATAAAGAATTTATAAGTAATATAATATAACCTTGACCATATCTATAAATTGGAAATTTTAGGAACCATATTACTGTAGAAAAAAATCCTATTAGAAAAATTTGAGTAGCTTCTTTCGTCTTAAATTCATAATCTTTTCGATGTGCGGGTAAGATTATGGCTAGAACCATTATTAATAATAGCTGTGGAAGAATTTCTTTAATAATTATATTAAAATGGTTGCCTTTCCATGTGCTTAGCCATTTAAAATTTTGTATATAGTCACTTTGGGATATTTCAGTTTTATTATTAGGCCAAGCTTTTGCCCATGCCTCGCTTGTTCTTTTAGTTTTATTTGGGTTTGATACCTCTGAATTCAGAGTTGACCAATACATCGATTTAAAGCATAATTTTGGCTCTGGGTATATTATACAAGAACTTACAAATAAATTTTTTAAAAACCATAGTAAAATTATAGCTAAGCAAAAGAAATTAGTTTTTGAAAACAATTTCATTTTTTTTTTCAATAATAAAAATAAAGGAAATAAAAATACTAATATTAAAAATGGTTTTATTAGAAAAACAAAAGTTGAGAAAATTGTCACATTTTTAATTAAATCCTCATCATTATCAAAAATGATTAGTAGATAATTGCAAACTACTACAAATAAAAATATATGAGCAGGATCATCATTTCCAAAACCACTATATCTATTCATCGAATAAAAAATATTAAACAAAAATAGAAAAAAAATAACTTTTAAAATTCCCTTATTTTTCTTAATAAGATTAAATAAATATAAAGACGTAAAAGCAAAAATATTAGCTAAGGGAATTAAGATACCATTGTTTGAAAAAATTTGATTATTATAAGCGGCTGATAAATATTGAAGAATAGATGCATGTCCATATCTAAACTCAAGATTGGCTAATCCAAAAATTATTTTTGAATCATTAATAATATTAATATAGGGAAGATGATATAACCCTGCATCAGGTCTATTTGTATTATCTAAAAACATAATCATAGAACTTATTAAAGCTAAAAATAATGAAGTTTTTAAAATTTGAAATTTTATAAGGTAGAAACTCTTAAAACAAATTAGTGTTGCAGAAAATAAAATAACTAAACTCAAAATTGGAGAAATTTTGAGGAAAAAATTCAATATGAATGTAATTATAGATATTGTTAAAATACCATAAATTCCAAGCTCAATTATATCATTTTTTAATTTGTTAAATTTGAAAATTTTTTTAAAAAGAAGACCATTTGAGATCAAAATGATACAAGATAGATAATTTAAACATATAATAGTAAAATATCCCATATGAAACTTTATGTTTTAGTACCATGTTTTAATGAAATTAAAACAATAAATAAGATAATCAATAATTTAGTTAAGATTAAAAAGGATATAAGGATTATTCTTATTGATGATGGTTCCAATGATGGAACAAAAGAACTTATTTATAAAAATATTAAAAAAAAAATTTATAGATTTATAGATCTAAAAAAAAATTCAGGAAAGGGACATGCAATTAAAAAAGCAAAGAAATTTATAAAAAAAGATAGTTTTGTAATTATCCAAGATGCAGATCTGGAATATAATGTGAAAGATTTAATAAGAATATTTCAATATTACACAAAAAATAAAGATAAAAAGGTTATTTATGGCTCAAGATTTTTAGATAAAGACATTAAGAAAATTTATGTTTCTTTTAATAGAGATATTATAAGGATTATTGGAAATAAATTTTTAACTTATTTTTCAAATATATTTAATAATCAAAAATTGACTGATGCACACACATGTTACAAAGGTTTCAGCTCTGATATATTCAAAAAAATTGAACTTTTTGAAAACGGTTTTAGTTTTTGTCCAGAGATAAATACAAAAATATCAAACTTAAATCTTAACATTACAGAACTACCTATTAATTATTTCTCTAGAACCAAAGAAATGGGTAAAAAAATAACTTTTTTTGATGCTTTTTATGCAATAAAGGCAATTTTAAAATATCGGTTTTTTTAAATATATTTCTTGATATTGAAATTTTAATTTACTATAAAACATGCGCCTGGTGATTATTGCGAAGGGGCAATACCCGATCCCATTCCGAACTCGGAAGTCAAGCCCTTCAGCGCCAATGGTACTTTGTCTTAAGACACGGAAGAGTAGGACATTGCCAGGCTATAAAAAAATATTATGAAAATTAAAAGCTCATTAAAATCACTTAAAAAAAGAGACCTTAATTCTAAGTTAGTTAGAAGGAGAGGTAGAGTTTACATAATTAATAAAACAAACCCAAAATTTAAAGCAAGACAGAAGTAGTTTTTATGGAAAATCAAGACCATAAGAATACCTGGAATAATTTCACAAAGTTTGTGTTGTGGGGAACTGTCGCTGTAATAGGTGTTTTAGTTTTAATGGCAATATTCTTGCTATAGTGTTCTCCTATGAGAATCGCTTCCATTTTAGAAAATCAAAATATTGAGAAAAGAATAGCAATCACGCCTGATATTGCAAAAAAATATATAGCTTTAGGTTTTGAAATCTCCTTAGCTGAAAAGTATGGAGAACACTTAGGATTTAAAGATAGTGATTATAAAGAGTTAGGAGTTAAGATTTCTAATAA
>Ga0206131_10001827_pt1 | contig 26649 bp, 25 predicted proteins | sample Helgoland_Spring_FD_148636 | JGI IMG/M metagenome (GOLD analysis project Ga0206131, IMG submission 148636) | Pelagic subsurface seawater microbial communities from Kabeltonne, Helgoland, North Sea - Helgoland_Spring_Bloom_20160517_1 | ecosystem: Environmental > Aquatic > Marine > Epipelagic ...
TCACCTCTATCTCAAAGAGTGCGAATGGCGCTTCAATCACAGGCCCACCGAAAACCTCTTGAAAGTATTACGCAAGTGGGCAAACCTCTGAACCGAAACCCTTAGATAGGCCAGCCCCAAATAATTTGAAGGCCGCACCATCACTGTGCGTTAGTTATGATTAAGTATAGAGGGATAAGAGACTACTAACAATGTGCGCACTTTTATCAGGGGCGCACAAGCATCTTGCTATCTCAAGATATGTTGACGTCGAAGCCCAGCGCTGTCTGCAATGGCAGAAATCTGGAACAAGACTGCAATCCGAAGGTCTCGGATGATCGGCAGCTTTGGGCCGTTTCTGCCATTGATAGTTAGGGCGAAACTTCACCAAGAGCAAATGCTATCTTTTTCAGATACAGCCTCTTGATACTTGAAAAGCCGGACCACCCCGCACCGCCATCACCGCACCTCATTACCAACCACCCCCTCAACCGCATCCCGTCCAGGCGCAGCCGCAGCCGCTCCAACGGCCGTCGTCGCTAGCGCGCCAGCGGCGGAGGCGAAGTGGATGGCGGGCTTAAGCGGCTTGCCTTCTGCTAAGGCTACGGCGAGGGCGGCGTTGAAGCAGTCGCCGGCGGCTACGGTGTCTATGGCGTCTACGGGGAAGGCAGGGAGGTAGCCGGAGGGGGCGGTGTCTGACGCCCAGGCGCATCCGGCGGCACCCATGGTGACGATGGCGGTGGGCGCACCTAGGTCCACCAGCCGTTGGGCGGCGGCTTGGCCGCTTTCAGCGTCCATGGGGCGGAACCCGGCATAGGTTTCGGCCTCGATCTCATTCGGTGTCAGGATATCCATGGCCATGAAGATGGAGCCGGGCAGGCTGTCTTGCGGGGCCGGCGCTGGGTCCAGGATGACCCAGGCACCTGCTTGCCGCGCCGCACGGGCCGCCGCCAATGTGGCTTCCAGCGGGACTTCTAGCTGCAGCAATACGGCTTTGGCCTTGGCGATGGCGGGGAGGGCGCGGGTGACATCTGCGGCGCTGACGGTGCGGTTGGCGCCGGGCGCTTGGATGATCGCGTTCTCACCATCCTGGCCGATCAGGATCACGCCGAGGGCTGTCGCGGCCTCTGGGTCCTCAGCAAGGCCTGATGGATCAAGGCCGAATGCGCCGAACGCGGATTTCACGCTTTTGCCGAATGGGTCTTGGCCGATCCGCCCAAAGAAGTGTGAGCCCGCCCCAAGCCGTGCTGCTGCCGCCGCCTGATTCGCCCCTTTGCCGCCAAGGCCTTGGGCGTAACCGCTGCCAAGCAAGGTCTCGCCGGGTTTTGGCAAGCGGCTGGCGACGGCTGCGACATCCCAGGTGACGCTGCCAAAGGTGACGATGCTCATGGGGCGGTCTCCGAATTGCCGTTTCCGCCAGCATTAAGGGCGATGCCGGACTGGATCGCAATATCATGCAGCGGCCCAATTACGGTTAGGGATTGCGGGCCGGATTGCGTGATCTGCCGCTGCAGCATCGCCAGGGTGTGCGTGCGCTCAAGCTCCCGGTCATGGGCTGGCGCGTAGGCGTTGGCCGTCTCTGGCGTGCCCGGATAGGCGCCCGATGGATGGCTGTAGAGATCGATGCCAGCGATGATCAGCCGCTCCGGTTTCATTGCGACGGCGAGGGCAAGCATCGCGGCGCCATTGGTCATGCGCGCACCGGATTTATCGCGGGCATGGAAGCCGGGTGCCAGCGCCTCAACAATGCCGTAGCGGATGCGCCGCCCACGCAGCAAAGCGGACCACGCGACGCGATAGGCTGTGGTCGTATCTGGTGACAGCAGGATAGCGTTCGGCACCTGCCGCGTGCTCTCAACCGTGCCGCTGAATACGACATCTGCACGGCGGATACGCCCTTCCTTCAGCCAGCGATGCTTGACACGGAATATCACGTCCGCTGTTTCTGCGGCAGCGACGGCTGCGCCGTCGTTCGAGGAGGGGCCGCTGCCTAAGCAGAGAACGGTCTTTGGACTGTTGAGCGCCGTCTGCAATGCATCCAGGGATGCAATCGGCGGGTTGATCCGTTTGGCGATAGCTTCAGACCAAGGATTAACTGTTTTACTGCGAGGGTTTTCACGAAGAAGATGCGGCAATTTACTGATAAATATGATGAAATCAATATTTATTCGCGGCAAAAATAGAACGGACAGACCCTTGGCCGCCGCCGCTGCCGCAAGCGCGATGCTGAACCTTGATGGCCTCGCGGGCAGCACCACGGCCCGGCACCTCAGCTGCGATAGCGCAAGTTTCAACGCAAGTCTTAGCCGGATCGGCCGTGGCTGCAACGTAAGCGGCGTGGGCGCTTCTGGCCCGCTGATGTAAAGCGCCAATCGCCCGTGCTTGTCACCAATGTCGGTTGCTAGCCGGTGCGCCGCCGCCACATCTGCATCAGTTTCAGCGACAAACCAGATCGAGCGTTCTGGCGCGCGATCTAGCAAGCCAAACGCGTGTTTGAGCGACACAGTGCAGCCTCTGCCAGAAGCCCTGCTCAGCCCGCCCGGATATCGCTCACGCGGTTGGGATAGAATGCCAGATAGTCTTTGAGGCCAGCGCATTCGTCATAGGGCGCTTCATAGGACCAAGCAGCATCCGTCGCGGCCCCAAAGCTGTAATAGCTGGCGTGGCCTTTGAATGGGCAATAGGAGGAGGTTTCCGTCTTCGTCGCCTGATCCATCGCAACGTCAGCGCGTGGAATGTAGAAGCAGTCACCGTGGTTGGATTCCGTCACTTTGATCGCCTGAGCGCTCTCCGCGATTACGGCGTCACCCAGCCTCACCTGAACATTTCCGGTGAAGGGCGTGAGCGTCACTTCGTGATCCGGCTTTTTCTGGAATCCGGGTGCTGGATTTTCAGCCATTGCTCATTCTCCATCAATCATCATGGGCTTTAAGATAGCGCTCTCGGCCATAGTTCCAAGGCATCATACTTCTAAGGTTGAGGGAATCGTTGTAGGAAATGACAGTGCTTCGGCTGGTGTGTGGACGCTGGCCATTAGCGCGCTAGTTTCAATATAGAATGCGCGCCATCCTTATCGCCCAGTGGGAGAAAATCCGCCATGCCGACCGTCGGTCAAGACACGCTTAAAACGCGCCGTAGCCTGAATGCTGCAGGCAAGTCATACGACTATTTCAGCATTCCCGCGGCGGCCAGCGCCATTGGCGATGTCACGCGTTTGCCGTATTGCTTGAAAGTGCTGCTGGAAAACATGCTGCGCTATGAAGATGGCCGCAGTGTGAAGGTCGAGGACGTCAAGCAATTCAAGACGTGGCTTGATAACCGCCGCGCGCCCCACGAAATCGCGTATCGCCCAGCCCGCGTGCTGATGCAGGATTTCACGGGCGTTCCCGCTGTTGTCGATCTGGCGGCCATGCGCGACGCCATCGTGAAGCTCGGCGGCGATCCGCAGAAGATAAACCCGCTCTCCCCGGTTGATCTGGTCATTGATCACTCAGTCATGGTGGATTCCGCCGGCACGGAAGCCTCGTTCGACAAGAACGTTGAGCTTGAGTTCGAGCGTAACCAGGAGCGGTATGAATTTCTTCGCTGGGGTTCCGCGGCGTTCCGCAATTTCCGCGTTGTGCCGCCTGGCACCGGCATTTGTCATCAGGTGAACACGGAATATTTGGCCCAGGTTGTTTGGACGGATGAAGTCGATGGCAAGACCGTCGCTTATCCAGATACGCTTGTGGGCACAGATAGCCACACGACCATGATCAATGGCCTGGCCGTTCTTGGCTGGGGTGTTGGCGGTATTGAGGCTGAGGCTGCCATGCTTGGCCAGCCCGTTTCCATGCTGATCCCGGAAGTTGTTGGCTTCAAGCTGACGGGTAAGCTCAAGGAAGGCTCGACCGCAACGGACCTTGTGTTGCGGGTTGTTGAAATGCTGCGCCAGAAGGGCGTTGTTGGAAAATTTGTAGAATTCTACGGCGATGGCCTGGACGAACTGCCCCTGCCTGACCGCGCAACAATCGCCAATATGACCCCAGAATTTGGTGCCACCTGTGGGTTCTTCCCAATCGACGGGGAGACAATCCGGTATTTGAAGTTCACAGGCCGTGACGAAGATCGCATTGCGCTCGTTGAGGCTTATGCGAAAGCACAAGGCATGTGGCGCGAGAAGGGCGCTGCGGACCCGGTCTTCACCGATACGCTAGAACTCGACATGGGCTCCGTTATGCCAGCACTTGCTGGCCCGAAGCGTCCGCAGGATCGTGTTCTGTTGTCCGATGCAGCTAAAGCCTTCGTTAAAACTGAAGCTGACCTTGGCGGCGGCACGACGACTGCTGTTGCTGGGGCGGACTATTCGATTGAGCCGGGCCATGTAACCCTGGCGGCGATCACAAGCTGCACTAACACCTCAAACCCGCCGCTGCTGATTACGGCAGGCCTCTTGGCCAAGAAGGCCAACGCGCTTGGCCTGAAGCCGAAGCCATGGGTGAAGACTTCCTTCGCGCCAGGCTCCCAGGTCGTGCAGGACTATTTGGAGGTCGCTGGCCTGCAGGATCATCTGGATGATCTCGGCTTCAACATTGTGGCGTTTGGTTGCACGACCTGTATCGGCAACTCCGGTCCCTTTGAACCAGGCATTGCGGACGCGATTGACCAGGGCGACCTTCTGGTCGGCGCGGTGGTCTCCTCCAATCGCAACTTTGAGGGCCGCGTTCATCCGCAGGTTCGGGCCAATTACCTGGCTTCCCCGCCACTGGTTATTGCCTACGCACTCGCTGGTTCCATGAAGGCGGACCTGCTGAATGATCCGCTGGGGCAGGATGCAGATGGCAATGATATTTACATGAAGGACATTTGGCCGACGCCAGCTGAAGTCTCCGACGTGCTGGAAAGCTCCCTCACGCCGCAGATGTTCAAGGACCGCTATTCCAATGTGTTCCTTGGCCCAGAGCAGTGGCAGAAGATCCACGTCTCCGGCGGTGAGACCTATGATTGGTCTGATGGTTCGACCTATGTCCAGAACCCGCCTTACTTTGAAGGCATGACCATGGAAGTCGCTGATTTCGCGGATATTCACGGCGCGCGTTCATTGGCAAAGCTGGGTGACAGCATCACGACGGATCACATCAGCCCCGCAAGTTCGATCAAGCGGGATAGTCCGGCTGGCGAATATCTGCTGGAACGTCAGGTCCGCCCGGTCGATTTCAACTCCTACGGCGCGCGGCGCGGCAATCACCAAGTGATGATGCGCGGCACGTTCGGCAACATTCGTATCAAGAACGAGATGGCACCGGGCACAGAAGGTGGTGTGACCAAGCATCAGCCGAGCGGCGATATCATGCCGATCTTTGATGCGGCCGAGCGTTACCGTGAAGAAGGTACGTCATTGGTCATTATCGGCGGTAAGGAATATGGCACGGGCTCCAGTCGTGACTGGGCAGCTAAGGGCACGAACTTACTTGGCGTGTCAGCCGTGATTGTTGAGAGCTTTGAGCGTATTCACCGCTCCAACCTTGTCGGCATGGGCGTCCTGCCACTGGAATTCAAAGATGGCCAGAGCCGTAATACCTTGAAGCTGGATGGTACGGAAACCTTTGACATCACAGGCATCGCTGGCGGCATCACGCCGCGTATGGACGTGCCTTGCACCATCCATCGTGCGGATGGTTCTTCGGAGCAGATAACGCTGCTCTGCCGCATCGATACGGAAGATGAAGTCGCCTACTACAAGAACGGCGGCATCCTGCCATACGTCCTGCGCAACATGATGCAGGCGGCCTAAAGTCTTCATGCATCGACGCTTGCTTCTGCGGGCGCTTTTCTGCCTCAAGGGACTTGGCGACAGGCCAGTGTCAGAGGGGCAGGGGAGCGCCCGTTTTCTATCGAACGCGTTTTACTCGACGATGAACCCAGATTGCCCGCCGAGCAGCGTCGCGCGCAGCATGTGGCGGGGCTGGGTTTGGTCGAAATCAGCAAGGGCCAAATGCATGGTGGTGCGATTGTCCCAGCAGACCAGGTCACCCTCCGCCCATTGATGCCGGTAGACATTGTCTGGCCGGGTCGCGTGGGCGCAGAGGAAGTCTATCAGCGGCTTGCTCTCCGCAATGGTCATGCCGTGGAAATGGGACACGCGTTCGCTCACATAAAGCGCACGCTTGCCGCTATCCGGGTGGGTGCGAACGGCTGGGTGGGCAATCGGCGGGTTCAGGCGGCGGGTTTCCGCTGTTTGCTTCGGGTCGCGTTGGCCAAAGCCTGCGGTCAATGAAATATCGTAGACAGCGTCCAGCCCATCCACGATCTCCCGCATTTTCGGCGATAACGTATCGTAGGCGCGGACCATATTGGCGAACATCGTATCGCCGCCGACGGGCGGGCGTGTATCACAGTAGAGCATGGACGCGGCTGCTGGATGGCTCGTATAGGCATAGTCAGAATGCCAGTTCCGGCCCGTAGTGCGGGTCTCTGAAGGCTTGCCGCCTATTTCACGATTGGTCACCTGTAGCAATTCAGGGAAGTCTTGGTGCCGATAGAAGGGTGTGGACGCATGATCATCCAGCGGGCCGAATGCGCCGGCAAATGCGGTAATATCCTGCGCTTCAAGCCGCTCGCCCCGAAATGCGATCACGTGATGCTCATGCCAAAGCGCATTGACGGCGTTGACTGTATCTGGCGCTGGAGGTGCGGATGTATCGACGCCCAGGACTTCTGCGCCAAGCGCATATCCAAGCGGCTTCACTGTGATTTCGCTGTTACGTCGTTGATCGCTCATATCATCGCTCCTGCTAAAGCCAGCACGAACGATAGCGCTCAAAACTGTTCGATGGAAAGCCGTGTCGCTGGCTTCAGGTGCGGGACAAGGCCCATATCCAGATAATCCCAGCCCGCCAGCGCAATCATCGCCCCATTGTCGGTGGACCATTTGAGAGACGGCAGCGCCAGATCAACGCCAGCCGCAGCACACACTTCCGCCGTCCGTTCGCGGAGTTGTGGACTAGCGGATACGCCACCAACCACAACGAGTGACGCCGCCTCCCGCTCTGCCAGGGCGCGGGCGCATTTGGCGGCCAGCACGTCCATTGCCGCAGCGACGAAGGATGCGGCGACTGTCGGTTTGTCCACGTCCGGCTCGCGTTCAACCAATCGCGCGACAGCGGATTTGAGGCCTGAGAACGAAAACTCCAAACCTTCCCGGATCATGGGCCGTGGGAATGTAATGTCTGGCGCGCCGGTTTTCGCCAGCTTATCGACAGCGGGACCGCCCGGATATCCAAGGCCCAACATGCGGGCGACCTTGTCATAGGCCTCGCCAACGGAATCATCCCGGGTGCCGCCCAGAATTTCGACAGACTTGGCGTCCGCCATATAGGCCATCAGCGTATGACCACCGGAGGCCAGCAGGACAACGGCAGGGTAGGTAATCTTGCCGCCATCTAATTCTGCGCTGCGCAGATGACCGCGTAAGTGATTGACGCCGACCACAGGTTTTGACCATCCAAGTCCTAAGCCCTCCGCCGCGTTCAGGCCAACAAGCAGCGGCCCGATCAGCCCAGGGCCGCGGGTGACGGCAATGGCGCGGATATGTTCTGGTGCCGCATCAATCTGTGCCAGCGTTTGGCGGATCGTTGGGATGATTTCGGCGGCATGGGCCCGGCTGGCGAGTTCCGGGTATACGCCGCCATATTGGGCGTGGATTTCAGCCTGGCTCTGGGTTAGGGCCGCCGCAACGGATCCATCCCTGGCCACTAAGGCCACGGCGGTGTCGTCGCAGGATGACTCGATACCAAGGATCAGTGAGTTTGGTTCATGCATGGCCAAGCCCGTATGCGGTGAGATCATCAACAGCCCCCCAGCGTTCGACGCGCGGCGGGTCTGCATTGAAATTGACAACGGTGGAGTTCACGCCAACGAGCCTGCCGCCATCCGCCACGTAATCCGGTGCGCCATCCAGGTCTGCCAGGATGTCTGCCACGGTCTTGCCGGGTGGCTTGCCGTGGGCATTGGCGCTGGTCGCGTACAATGGGCCGGTTTCGCTGATGACGTTTTGGATGAAAGTGTCTGCCGGAAACCGCACGCCAACCTCATCACGGTCTTCCAGCCATTCAGGGCGGAGCGCGGGATCAAGGGCAAAGATGAACGTAATGCCGCCTTTGATCGCATCATTGCTCAGCAAGGCTTCTGCGGCGGGCGGCAATCGAGCGCCGATCCGCCCCAGGTCAGCCAATGATCCAGCAAGCACCTGTAGGCGGAGCGCATCTGGCCGGCGCTTCAACTGGAATATCCGGCGGGCGGCTAACGGCTGCTCCGGGTGTGCTACGAGGCCGTAGACGGTGTCTGTCGGCAACAACGCAACGCCACCGGCCAGGAGGGCGCTCGCAGCGGCTTTAGGGTCGCGCTCAGCCATCAATAATCTCCGATTGTTCAGTAATCGGTTGAATGGGGTCGGATGTGAAGGCAGGACCAGCCGCCAGCACAGCAGCAAACGTCGCGGCGGTGATGATATCCGGGCCGCCATCGCTGAATGTAAGGCCGGATACATCGGCTTCCGGGCCTATCAAGGCAGCCTCGGTGAGGCCTTCAGCAGACTGAGCCACGGTCTCGGATAAAGGACCATATCGGAGAGACTGGAGCCTGCCATCCTGGTAACGCCCGACATAAGCCGCGCCGGCGGCGGATTTGTGAATGACCAGCGCAGGCAGGCCGGTCGCCATAGACGCCTGCAGGCCGAGTGTTCCGCTTGCGTTGACCGGTGCCAGTGGAATGTTCAACCCGAAGCTCAGCGCATTCGCAAAGGAGACACCCGCACGGACGGCGCTCAGGCGTCCTGGCCCGATATCCACGAGAATATCGGTCAGGTCGCCAATAACGGCGTCAGCGCCTTGCAACATGCCTACAGCCATTTGGCCGAGCGTGGGGCCAGTCGTGGGATCGCGATTATCGTCCATGGCTTCGGCAATCGGGATGCTGTCCTTCAGCAGGTACAGCCAAGGCGATTTGGCGGAGGTGTGGATACAAAGCGTCAGTCGCATGGGATGAGGCTTTCTGAGGCGGTGCGCAGCACATCAGCCCGCGCAACCCAAGACGGTGCAGCGCTGGCGAGGGTGATCCGGCGCGCATTGTCATCGCCGTCTATCGGATCGATTTGGATGTGCAGGGCAGGCGGCAGGACATCTTGGAACTTAGCGCCCCACTCAATTGCCGTCAGATGGTCGTCGAAAAAGTCATGCAGCGTTAGGTCTGAAAATTCTTTTGCCGTTTCAATGCGGTAAGCGTCAACATGTAGAACTGGCATGATGGGGCCAGCATAGAAATGTGCTAGGGTAAATGTCGGGCTTGTTACTGTATCTTCAATCTGAAGTACGCCGCACATATATTTGATAAAATGCGTTTTTCCTGCCGCTAAAGCGCCTTCTAGCACCACCAGGTCACCCGGTGCCGCAACGCGTGCCAAGTTGGCGGCCAAGGCGGCGGTATCCGCTTCAGACTGGCAGATGTAAGTGATTGAAAGGGCAGGATCTGGCATGACTATCCGGCGGTTGATCTGGAGTGAGCGCCGGAAATTAGCGGTACGGACCCGGAAAGCCAACAGAAGTGTTGCCGCATGCTGTTGCTCTTGGGTCCTGACACTCGGGTCAGGGGCCTAACGCTTGCAATGCGCCGCTGCGGCCCTATCATCCGCGGCCCTGTTGGATTTTGGCCGGGTTATACCCTCGGTGAAAGGCCCTAGCTTATGATCAATCTTGAAGCCTTCCGCGCGCTGCCGCACGCCATTTCGCTGCTGGGCATGTCTGGCGTTGGTAAAACGACGCTATCTAAGGCGCTCCAGGAAGAAGCCAATTGGTACCATTATTCCGCCGATTATCGCATTGGCACGCGGTATTTGGCCGAACCGATCCTGGACAATATCAAGTTCAAAATCATGACCATGGGCGATCAGTTTGTGGCGGATCTGCTGCGCTCAGACTCGATTTTCATCGCGCACAATATCTCCGTTGATAACTTGGAACCGGTCTCGACGTTCCTTGGAATGTATGGCGACCCGGCGACAGGCGGTCTGAACAAGGCCGACTTTCTGGAGCGGCAGGAACTCTATCGCCAAGCCGAAGTGCTTTCGATGCAGGATGTGCCGCATTTCATCGCAAAGTCCTGGTCAATCTACGCCTGCCGCAATTTCATCAACGACGCGAGCGGCTCGCTCTGCGAGATTGCAGAACCAAAGGACCCGGATGATCCGGTGATCCGCCCGCTGATCGACACTTCGCTCTTACTGTATATTCGGGGCGATGCCGATACGGAGGAAGCGCTTAAGGAGCGCGCGCGCAGCCACCCAAAACCGTTATTTTATAATCCGCTATTCATTGGCCCTAGACTTGAAAATCAGCCGGATGATGGTGCCGGCGTCGATATGATCGACTTCGCGCGACCGCTATTTCCGGAACTAATGGAATTCCGCAAACCGCGCTATCGCGATATGGCGGAACGGTTTGGCGTTAGCGTTGAGGCGGCTGACCTGTTCGGGCCAAATGCTAACCGAACACCCACCGCAGACGAGTTCCTGGAGGTTCTGCACGGTGCCCTCGCACGGGAGGTTAATGATAATCCCCACGGCGCGGAAACGCTTGAGCGATACCTGGCGGCCTGCGCCAAGCGTGAAGGCCGCGCGCCCAGTCTCGCTAGCGCACGGAGGGGTTAAGGCGATGGCTGTTATTTTGCCGCCGGACCTACCGGCGCGGGCTGCACTGGCCGCCGAAGGCGTGCCGTTGTTGGATGCTCATGATCCGGCTGCAGCAGACGCCCTGAATATCGTCATCTTCAATTTGATGCCGAAGAAGCTCGAAACAGAACTACAGTTGGCGCGCATGCTTGGCCGCGCATCTGTTCATGTCTCAATCACGCTGGCAGCACCCGAAAACTACGCGGGCAAGAATGCCCCGCCGGGTCACCTAGATAGGTTCTATCGGCGCTGGCGCGATGTGAAATTGTCATCCTTCGATGCGGTCATCATCACCGGTGCGCCCATTGAGACTTTGCCGTTCGAGGCTGTAAATTACTGGAATGAGATGACGGAAGTTCTGGATTGGACCCGGGACGCGAACGACGGCGCGGGCATTCCGCTGCTTAGCCTCTGCTGGGGCGCGCAGGCTGCACTTTATCGGTATTATGGTGTGCCGAAACATCAGCTTGAAGCGAAGCGATTTGGCATCTTCCAGCATCATCTGACGGATATGGCCTCGCCATTCCTGCAATGTTTGGATGATGGGCCGATGATGCCCGTGTCGCGTTGGACAGAAACCCGTGCCGAGGATCTGAAAGCGCTGCCGCACCTGAAGCCTTTGCTGGTGTCTGAAGGGTCTGGCATCGGTGCGCTTGCTGATGAGCGGCTTGGCCACCTCCACGTGCTCAATCACTTTGAATATGACGCTGAAACACTGGCGATCGAATATCAGCGGGACTTGGAGAAGGGCGGCCCGATAGCCCCGCCGATCAACTATTTCCCGGATGATGATCCCGCCAACCCGCCGCCACAGACCTGGCGAGCAAACGCGCAGGCATTCTATGGCAATTGGGTGCGCTGGGTTGCGGAGCGGAAGGCGCGCTAGGCTCCTGATCCTAAACCGGCCTTGGCCGTTCAACCCTGGCAATGGTCACGACGTCCACAGCGCTGGCACCGCCGCGCTTCAGCACGGCGGCGCAGCGTTCGACGGTGGCCCCTGTTGTAAACACGTCATCGATCAGCAGTACGCGCTTGCCGGTAATCCGATCCCGCCAGCGTTCGTTCAGCTTGAATGCACCGGTCAAATTGCGCTTGCGGCCAGCAGGGCTAAGCCCGCCCTGGCTGCGGGTCGCCCGTGTTCGGTGCAGTAGATCTGGCGCATAGGAAATAGTCTCAGATCCAGCCATGCGCCGAGCCAGTTCGGCGGATTGATTATAACGCCGCCCGAGCAACCGTCGCCAATGCAGCGGCGTTGGTGCGATCAAGTCTGCGTCTGCGATCAAATCCCGACCCGCAGCCAGTAGCCACCGGGTCAGCAAAGGTGTCGCCTCCAACCGGCTGGCACGCTTATAGGCGATGATGATGGGCGGCTTGCGTCATCATAGGCGAGCATGGCGCGGGCGCGGTCAAAGCGGGGCGGACTGACCATACAGGCACCGCATGTATCCCCATCCGGCCCTTCGCCAGCGCCTTCTGCTTGCAGCCCAAACCCACAGACCCGGCAGACCGGTGCTGCCACGAAGGCTAGCTCACGCCAGCATTCGGGACAAACACCCTGCGCCTCCGTCGTCTCTCGACCGCAAGAGAGACAACGGGGCGGGATCAGCAGATCAAGCCCGCGCCGGGCAGGAGTGCGAAGCGGTTCTAGAATGCGCGGAAGGATACGAGATCATCCCGCTCGACCTGCTTAATCAGGTCAATTTCCCAGGTCAGGTATTCCTTCATGAAGTCCTCTACAACGCCTTTGCGCTCATAAGGCTTGAGCCAGACATCATCTGCCTCATCTGCCAGCTGGGTTTCCCCTTGTTCAAGCGGCATCCCGGCGTCTGCCCAGGCCTTAGCACCACCCTCAAGTGAAGCCGTTGGTTTGCCGGTGAGCTTAGCGAGTTCTGCCGCCGCGTATTTTGCGACCAAGCCATCTTCAGATGTAGCGAGGTATCCCGGCGCATCTGGCAAGTTGGCTGCCGCCGTTTCCAAACGCGCGCGGGTTGCCCACCAGGCACCTGGGATGTGGCCCTTGCGGTAGTCCCGGCTCGTCGCGACATCTACCGCAACCCAGCCCGCATCCAACTTCGCCTTCGCGGCTGCAGCTGAGAGACCTTCTATATCTGTTGGCATACCAAGCGGATGGACTGGCTGTTTGCCGACTTCTAGGCCGCTGGCAGGCAGCCCGCCCGCCAGCACATGCACGTCCCAGTGCATCTGGGTCAGCCAATGGGCAGTCATAGTGGCGCGGACGAGATTGGCGTCGTCGACCAGCACCAGCCTTGCGCCACGCACGCCCGCATAGCGATCCGTCGCCTGCACCAATTGACCGCCGGGGGAGGAGATAGAGCCCGGCAGGTGGCCTGCCTCATATTCATGTGGGTGACGGACATCTAGCAGGAAGGTGGTGCGGCTATCATCTGCAAGCCAGGCTTTCGCCGTATCCAGATCGACCTGCCCAACCTCAAACCGCTTGGCGACCTCTGCCACGCGGGCCTTCGCGGCGTCGATGGCTTGGCCGGAGAGTTCCTGCGGGGCCGCATGGGTGTTGCCATGCTCCAACTGGAACCCTGATAGGTGCCAGCCCATGGTGCCATTGCGCAGGGCTACAACTTTGTTCTTCACGCCTGCATTGATCAGGGACTGCGCGCCAATGATGCTGCGTGTCCGCCCGGCGCAATTCACAACGACGGTGGTATCGGCGTCAGGCACAATTTCGCCCAACCGATAAACCAGCTCGCCACCAGGGCAGCAAACGCCGGTTGGGATATTCATGGTGTTGTATTCATCCATGGGCCGGCTATCGAGCACGACCATCTTCTCGCCACCATCCATCATCGCTTTCAATTCTTCAGCGGAAACGGATGGTGTGTCGAAGTGATGCTCAACGAATTCACCAAATGCTTTCGAAGGCACGTTGAAACCGCCGTAGACCTCATAGCCTGCCTCGCGCCAACCTTCGGTGCCGCTTTCGAGTACTGAGACATCTGTATAGCCAACGCCCTCAAGCCGTTCGGCGGCGCGGGTGGCCATGGAGCCGTCAACGTCAGTCAGGATGATTGGCGTTGCGAGGCGTGGTGCCAGATCGCCGATCATCACTTCCAACCGACCAAGCGGCACGGAGATCGCGTGCATCAAGTGACCGTCAGAGAATGCGCGCTCGCCGCGAACGTCGACAACGGCGTATTCGCTGGCATTGGCCTGGATCAGGTCATGCAGGGCTTTAGCAGTGATAGTTTTTGACATGCGCTTGGGCTCGCCTCTCAGGGGAATGATCTATAGATATAGGATAAGACTTTAAGCCCGCGCGCCCCGCCGCTCAAGCAAGGCTTCGCCAGACTGCGCCCCATGCCCCAATCGCCCTTGATCTTCGACCCAACCCTTATCCGCACCAGGCGCCTCCGCGCCCTGCCGGACTATGAGAACGCGCGCTTCCTGCATCGGGAGATCGCGGAGCGCATGGCTGAGCGGCTGGATGACCTGACAGCCCGTTTCCCCGTCACCTTGGCCACCAACGGGCGGGGCGGTGTCTCAGCGGATGTGCTGAAGGGTAGGGGCGGCATTGAAACACTGATTGAGGCGGACGCTGCGACGAGCCTACTTCGCGATACAGGGCCGCGCGCGGTGCTGTCATTCGAGACACTGCCATTCACCAATGGCGCGTTGGACTGCGTGTTCGCAGCCAATGAACTGCACCAGGTCAATGATCTGCCGGGCGCGCTTGTGCAAATCCGCCGTGCCTTGCGTCCAGACGGTCTGTTCCTCGGTGCCATCTTCGGGCCTGAAACACTAAATCCGCTCCGGCTTGCGTTCTTGGAGGCTGAGGCGGCGTTGGATGCGCCAGTATCCCCCCATATCGCGCCGACGATTGATATCCGCGATGCGGCGGGCCTGTTGCAACGCGCTGGGTTCGCACTGCCCGTGGCGGATACGGAAACGATTACAGTGTCCTACGCCAATCCGTTCAAGCTGCTGCAAGACCTGCGTGGCATGGCAGAAACGAACATTCTGCATGAACGCAGCCGCCGTCCCCTCCGCCGCGCAGTCCTGATGCGCGCGTTGCAGCTGCTACAAGAGAAAGCCGCTGGCCCTGACGGCCGCATCAACATTCCCTTCGAAATCATCTTCCTAACCGGCTGGGCACCTGCACCAACCCAACAACAACCCCTCCGTCGCGGATCGGGGGAGGTGAGTATGGCAAATGTATTTGGGGTGCCTGATGGCGCTAAAGATGATTAGCCCGCCCGCATAACCTGCCCGTGCAACTCGAGTTCTGGCAGCGCCAGGTCTACGATCATTGGGGCGATGGCTTCTGGTTTGCGGAGTGTCGCCGGGTCTTCGCCGGGGAAGGCTTCGGCGCGGAGGCCTGTGGCCATGACGCCAGGGTCAATCAAATTGACGCGAACATTGGTGTGCCTGACTTCCTCTGCCCAACAGGAGACCATGGCTTCGAGTGCAGCTTTGCTGGCGGCGTATGGTGCCCAATACGCCAGACCACCGGCTGCGGCACCTGATGTTGCGATGATGGCACGGCCGCCGGTTGAGCGCTTTAACAGCGCGTCAAAATTGCGGATCAAACGCCAGTGGGCCGTGACATTAGCGGCGAGTGTTTTCTCAAAGGTTTCAGGCGGGACATGGGCGATGGGGGAGAGCACGCCCAGGATCGCCGCCGTTTGCACTAGAATATCCAGGCGCTGAAATCTATCAGCAATTCCAAGCGCCAAGCGGTCCGATGCGTCGCCGTCTGTCAGATCAACGGGTGCTATAGTGGCTTTGCCGCCTGCGCTGACGATCCGATCATGCAATGCCTCAAGCGCGCCTTGGGTGCGGGCGACGAGGATGACATGGGCACCCTCTGCAGCGAGCGCTTCGGCAGCAGCAGCGCCAAGGCCGCGTGATGCGCCGGCAATGAGGGCGATGCGGCCTTGCAGCCTGGGGTTATCGTTCATTCTGCGGCCTGCTCAATTGGACGGCCAGAAAGCGCGCCAACAAGCCCGGCATCCTTATCAACCAAGCGATTGGGATATGCGCCGGTGAAGCAAGCGTCGCAATATTGTGGGCGGTCATTGATGCGGCCCTGTTCTTCGCCCATGGCGCGGTAGAGGCCGTCTGTTGAGACATAGGCCAAGCTATCTGCGCCGATCTTTTCTGCAATTTCGGCGACAGTGTAATTGGCGGCGATCAGCTCTTTCGTGTCCGGCGTATCAATGCCGTAGAAACAGGGATTGACGGTTGGCGGGCTGGAAATGCGCATATGCACTTCGGCTGCTCCGGCCCGGCGGACCATGTCGACAATCTTAGCGGATGTGGTGCCGCGTACGATGGAATCATCCACCAGAACCACCTTTTTGCCGCGCAATACTTCGGCATTGGCGCTGTGCTTCATTCTTACAGATAGATCACGGATTGATTGGTTCGGCTGAATAAACGTTCGCCCAACATAGTGACTACGGACAATGCCAAGCTCGAACGGAACACCCGCCTCATTGGCATAACCAAGGGCGGCAGGAACACCAGAATCGGGTACAGGCACAACAACGTCGATACCGCTGGATGGATGGGATTCCCGGGCCAGCTCACGGCCAATGCTTTTACGGGACTCATAGACAGACCGCCCGCCGATCACGCTGTCGGGCCGTGCGAAATAGATGTGTTCGAAAATGCAGGGGCGCGGACGGGCTTGTGGGAAGGGCCTAAAGCTCTCGATGCCTTGGTCGTCAATCACGACCATCTCACCGGGTTCAATCTCGCGCTCAAACTTGGCACCGATCATGTCGAAGCCGCAGCTTTCTGAGGACAGTACCCAAGCGTCTTCCTTGCCGTCGGTACCTGGCAGGCGGCCAAGTGCCAAGGGCCGCACACCCATGGGATCGCGCACGCCGATTAGTTTCTTGCGGGAGAGTGCGACCAGCGAATAGGCGCCTTCCAACTGCTGTAGGGCGTCAATCGCGCGCTCGACCAGCGTATTCCGCACACTGCGCGCAATCAGGTGGATGATGACTTCAGTGTCATTGGTGGATTGAAATAGCGAGCCGTCACTGACCAATCGCCTGCGGATCGACATGGCGTTGGTGAGATTGCCGTTATGGGCAACGGCGAAGCCGCCAAACTCAAACTCCGCGAACATTGGCTGGATGTTGCCGATCATATCCTCGCCGGTGGTGGCGTAGCGGTTATGGCCAATAGCGCCGCCGCCTTTCAGGCCTTCCATGCGATCTGGATTGCCAAACACACGTTCCACATGTCCGCGCCCACGACGGGAATAGAAACGGCCTTCGGATCGGTCATAGGAGACGATGCCGCTGGCTTCCTGGCCGCGATGCTGCAGTGCATGCAGGCCAAGGCCCGTTAGCTTTGCAGCACCGGTCGCGTTCCATACTCCGAAGATCGCGCATTCTTCGTGCATGCGATCATCGTCATAAGTTTCGGATTGCTGATGAAGCGCGTCCTGGTCTTCGGGGGATTGCATTGGGCTGGTCTCCGGCAGACGGCGTTCAGGCGGGTACTATTGCTGGTTACGGATGAGGTCGTCGAGTCTCTTCCGTTCGCGCTCTTCGTAGCTACTTCCGCCAACAGGCTGCTGCCCACCGTTTTGCGCCGGTTGCGGGGCTGAAAGGCGGCGCGTGTTATCTGCCGTGTCAGCAATATCTTTTGCGGACTGGGCGGCGTCCTGGCCTTTGGCGCGCCATTCAGGCGGCAGCATCGATTCGATTGCGGTGGCGAATTCTTTAATGAGGGGCGTGGTTTTCGCTTCCGTCACCCATTCTGGATGGTCCTGTTGTGGGACTGTCCAGGAGAATGCGAGATACGCCACGGTTACAATCAGGCCGCCACGGGCCAGGCCGAAAAGCAGGCCAAATGATCGGTTGAGCGCGCTCAATCCCTCTGCGCTTTCCAGCGCTCGCCCTATAATCCGGGCGACAATCGACAGGATCAGGAATGCACCCACGAACAAAAGCGCGCCTGCCGCTACGTCTGCAATCAATGGCGAGGGAATGTAGGAGCCTGTCATCTCCCGCATATAAGGGTATCCGGCGACAGCAATAGCGCCCGACCCGACCCAAGTGCCGATTGACAGAACCTCGCGCACGAAACCATGCAGAAACGCCAAAATAGCGCTTGCTGCGATAACGCCCGCTACGATGATATCAAGAGTATGAATGCCACCATCCAACATGTTTAGAACGCCCGGATTGCTCATCCATCAGCAGGGCGGCGTCATCCAAAGTTCGGATATCAGCCTCGCAATTTCAGGATGCGGGATTTAGGACTCGTCGTCCGGCCAATCTGCCGGTTTCGGCGCGCGAAGCAAGGGCTGTGCGGCCAAAAGCGTCACTAAGTCATCCACACGCTTGATTGTCTCAACCTTGACGCCTTTCATCTTGGTGTCCCCTGGCGCAGCGGCACGGCTGAAGCCCAAGCGTTCAGCCTCCTTTAGGCGCGCGTCGGCTTGGGGTGCGGGGCGAACTTCGCCGGAAAGCGCTAATTCGCCGTAGAAAACGCAGTCCTTCGGCGTTGGTCGCTCCAGCAGTGCGGAGGCAAGCGCAGCGGCGGCGGCGAGGTCTGCGGCAGGCTCATCGATTCGAAGCCCGCCAGCGACAGACAAAAATACATCCCGCCCGGAAAATGGCAGGCCAGCACGGGTTTCAAGTACGGCAAGTGTCATGGCGAGCCGGGCTGAATCCCAGCCAACAACAGCACGACGCGGCGAGGCTGGTCCAGGCGCACCAACAAGCGCCTGGACTTCCACCAGCAATGGCCTGGCCCCTCGGAAACCTGCGAACACGGCTGATCCTGTGACAGGCTCCCGGCCTTCGCGTTCACCAACAAAAAGGGCGGAAGGGTTTGGCACTTCGGCCAAGCCAAGGCCCGTCATCTCAAACACACCAAGCGAATCCGCTGGCCCAAAACGGTTTTTAACAGCGCGGAGGATGCGGTAGTGCTGGCTCGTATCGCCTTCGAAGTACAATACAGCGTCGACCATATGCTCCAGCACACGGGGGCCAGCGATTGCGCCGTCCTTTGTTACGTGGCCAACGAGAAGAAGCGATGCACCAGCACGCTTGGCTGCTGCTATCAGCAATTGGGCCGATGCGCGGACCTGGGCGACGGACCCTGGTGCTGACTCGACGCCCTCCACATACATGGTCTGGATGGAATCAATGGCGATCAACGCCAGGTTTGGCGTGTTGACGATGGTTGCCGCTGCGGCGTCTGTGGATGTTGCTGTGGCGAGTAGCAGGGGCGCGTCTGCGAGGCCCAGGCGATCTGCGCGGTCGCGGATCTGGTCCGCACCTTCTTCGCCTGAGACATAGATGACTTCCCGGCCAGATTTGGCGACAGCGCCAAGCGCCTGAAGCAGGAGTGTCGATTTGCCAATGCCAGGATCGCCGCCGAGCAGAACGGCACCACCGCGCACCAATCCACCACCCAATACGCGGTCAAATTCTGCTAGGCCAGTAGGAGTGCGTGGGGCAGGCGGTCCGCCGCCGGCAAGGGATTCAAGTTCTAATGAGCGCGCGCCAGGGCGGTTGCGGCGGGCGGCGGTCGCCTTGCCGCCAACGGGCACGGATTCTGGCCGCGCTTCTTCAACGATGGAGTTCCATTCGTTGCAGTTCTCGCATTTCCCGGACCAGCGCCGGGTGACGCTGCCGCAGGATTGACATACGAATTGGCTGGTACTTCTGGCCATTCCGCGCTAGCGCCGGACGGCCATCTGGATTGGGCCTTCCGCGCGACCATGAACGAACTGGTCCACCATCTCATGGTCTGGCGCGTCTAGGTCTTTAACGCCGCCTGTCCAGATAATTTGGCCTTCGTAGATCATCGCAACTTTGTCAGCGATCGTGCGCGCACTTCGCATATCGTGCGTAATGGTGACAGCGGTGGCACCCAGATCACGGACGCATTCAACAATCAGCTTATTGATAACGTCACTCATGATTGGATCGAGACCGGTTGTGGGCTCATCGAAGAAGATGATTTCAGGCTCGTCAGCAATAGCCCGCGCAAGGGCGACGCGCTTCTGCATGCCGCCGGAAAGCTCGACCGGCAGCAATGTGGAGACGTGTTCATCCAGGCCGACCCGGGCCAGGGTGTCGATAGCTTTGACCCGTGCTTGCTGGCGATCCATCGCGCCGGATTGGATCAGGCCGAAGCCCACATTCTCCCATACGGGCAAGCTGTCGAACAATGCGCCGCCCTGGAACAGCATGCCGATCTTGCCGTTGACGGTATTGCGCAGCCGGGCGGAGGCACCGACGATATCCTCACCGTCAACGGCAACAACACCTTTATCAGGCCGCGTAATGCCAAGCACGGTTTTGATCAGCACAGACTTGCCAGAGCCTGATCCACCGATGATGACGAGGGATTCGCCGGCATCAACGGCTAAGTCAATGCCACGCAGCACTTGCTTTGGGCCAAAGGCCAGATGCACATCCTCAAACGAAATTTTGGGTTGGCTGCTCATTTGCTGAAGAAGCTTTCTGTCAGCACGTAGTTCGCGACAAGGATGAGGATGGCCGAGGATACGACCGCGTTCGTCGTAGCGATACCAACACCCTGTGCGCCGCCGCGACTGTTATAGCCATGATAGCAGCCCATCAGCGTTACGATAAATCCAAAGACGGCGGCTTTAACGAGACCAGACATGACATCTAGCGTTTCAACGAAAGCCCAGGTCTGCTGGATATAGGCGGAGGGGTTGAAATCCAGCCGATATACGCCGACCAGGTATCCGCCCATTACGCCAATGATATCGCCAATCAGCACCAGCAGTGGCAGCGTTAGCACACCTGCGATGATGCGCGGTGCCACCAGATACTTCATTGGATTGGTGGAGAGTGTAGCTAGCGCGTCGATCTGTTCTGTAACGCGCATGGTGCCGATTTCCGCGGCCATTGCGGCACCAACCCGGCCCGCAACCATTAGCCCAGCCAACACGGGGGCCAATTCGCGGGTCATGGACAGGACAACGACACTGGCGACAGCGCCTTCAGCGGAAAAGCGGGCAAACCCGGTATAGCTTTGAAGCGCCAGCACCATGCCACTAAATAGCGTTGTTAGCGCCACAACGGGCAGCGAGTAATAGCCGACATCAACCAACTGCCTAAGCATCTGTCGAAAATGCATGGGCGGTGTCACGACATGATACAGCGCGCGTCCGGCAAAAATCGCGACACGTCCAGTCGCCGTGAAAAACGCTAGGACAACGGCGCCGATGCTAGCAAGCGGGTTCAAGCGGGTATCTCCGGCATTGCGGGCAGATAGCGGCGCTCATAGCGGGCACCCAGACTTGTCAGAATTTCATAGCCAATCGTGCCAGCAGCTGCGGCAAGATCGTCTGCACTTTGATGCGGTCCGATCACTTCGGCCCAACCCCCAGGAATAACTTGGCTTTCCAGCATATGGCTGACATCAACCGCAATCAAATCCATGGATATGCGGCCTAGAATGGGCGCTGCTTCACCATTGATCCATACGCGACCATCGTCGCCGATACAGCGATGTAGCCCATCCGCATACCCTGCTGCAATCGCCGCGATGCGCGCACCGGCTTTGGCAGACGCTGTGGCACCATAGCCCACGCGTTCATTTCGGCCCAAAACGCGTGTCTGTAATATGCGGACTTGCAAGTTGACCACGGGGCGCATTGGGTTCGGCTGTGCGGGTGTTGGATTCAGCCCATAGAGCGCCATACCGGGCCGAGCGCTGAACGCATGAAACGCCTCATCCAGGAATAATCCACTGGAGTTCGGGAAGCTGCGGAGGATGGCTGCAGGAACAGTGGCAGTTGCCGCCTGAAAGCGTTCCAGTTGTTCCGTGTTTAGTGGATGCGATGGTTCATCCGCGCAGGCGAGATGGCTGGCGACTTCGGCAATGGCAGCAAGTTCAGCATTCGAGAGGGCAGCGAATACAGCAGGAAACGCAGCGTCATCAAAGCCAAGACGCGTCATGCCGCTATCAATATGGAGCATTGCGGGGAGAGCAGAGCCGTTCGCTTTTGCATCATCCCGCCAGAATTGCAGCGCGTCCGGGCCATTCAATGACGGGATCAAGGCGGATGCGCGGCACCGTGTGAAGCCTTGGGGTAACACTGGGGCCAGAATGACAATTGTCGCGTCAGGTAAAATACGGCGCAGGCGCTCACCCTCACCGGATTGCGCTACGTAGAACCGTCTGGCACCCGCATTCCAAAGCGCTTTGGCGACGGGTTCCAGCCCAAGGCCATAGGCATTAGCCTTCACGACAGCGCCCGTTTCGGCGGCACCGTTGCGCCCGTTCAGAAGCCGCCAGTTTGCTTGTATGGCGGCCAGATCGATGGATAGGAGGCCGGGTTCGCCAGTGTCCGCCAAATCATTCATAGCCCGCGTAATCGCTGGCATGCTCTTCGCGGTCACTGAAGCGGGTGCGCGCACCTTCGAACGCCAGCATCACTTTGTCCGTTGGCCCATGGCGCTGTTTGGCAATGATGACTTCGGCAAGGCCATGCACACGATCCATTTCGGCCTGCCATTGGGCGTGCTCTTCTGTGTTCTCTGCTGGCTCTTTCCGGTCGAGATAATATTCATCGCGGTATACGAACATAACAACGTCCGCATCCTGCTCGATTGACCCCGATTCACGTAGATCAGCCAATTGCGGCCGCTTGTCTTCGCGTTGCTCGACGGCGCGGGAGAGCTGTGAAAGCGCGATCACTGGAACATTCATTTCCTTGGCGATGGCTTTCAGGCCACGTGTGATCTCTGAAATTTCCTGGACCCGGTTGTCGGACCGTGCCGAGCGCGGCGGCTGCATCAGTTGTAGATAGTCCACGACAATAAGGTCGAGGCGTTTCTCTGTCCGCAGCAGGCGCCGGGCACGTGTGCGCAGCGCCGAGACAGTAATCGCTGGAGTATCATCGATAAACAGGCTCAAGCGGGAGAGGTCTTCCGCCGCCTCAAACACTTTGTCGAAGTCGTGTTGGTCAATTTGACCACGCCGAACCCGGTCTGATGGAACGCCCGATTGTTCAGCAAGGATACGAAGCGCCAATTGCTCTGATGACATTTCGAGGGAGTAGAAGGCGACGACGTGTTTCTTCTCCGTTTCCCCTTCATCCAGCACGACGCTTTTTGCTGCATTGAAGGCAATGTTCGTGGCAAGGGCCGTTTTGCCCATCGCGGGACGACCAGCCAGGATAATCAGGTCAGAGGGCTGCAAGCCGCCCAGCAGCTCATTCAGGCGCTTAAAGCCTGTGGGCGTTCCGGTCAGTTGGCCTTCGCGCTTGAAGGCTGACTCCGCCATTTCAATAGCGCTAGCCAATGTACTCGCGAAGGACTGAAATCCGGAATCACCGATGCCAGAAACGGCCAGATCAAACAGCCGCTGTTCAGACGACTCGATCAGGGCATCAGCATCAAGGTCCGGGTCAGCACCGTAGGCGTCATTCACTGTATCTGTGCCAATGTCGATCAACTGCCGGCGGAGATACAGATCATTGATCATGCGGGCGTAGTCGGCAGCGTCGACCACATTGGCAGCACCGGCGGCAAGTTCCGCCAGGTAGCGCGCGCCGCCAAGGTCTTTAAGTGATTCCTCGTTTTCGAACTGGCGACGGAGCGTTGTTGCTGTCGCCTGGCGTCCAGCCTCAATCAGCCGTTGGATGGCTTCGTATATTCGTTGATGCGCTAAGTCTGCAAAGCAGTGCGGATCCAGAATATCCGCCACCCTGTCATAGGATGAGTTGTTGACCAGCAGCGCGCCAAGCAGCGCCATTTCAACGGCAACATCTGCCGGGGGCTCACGGACAGGCGGGCCACCGCCGCCACCGCCGCCGAATTCAGCATCGTGGCCAAATTCAGCATCGGGGCCAAACTCTTCATCAGGGAAGGCGGGATCGGGCAGGGCGGTGATGGAGGCTGTTTCATTCATTGCGGCAATCTACGCCGCTTAAGCTGGAGCGCAATCGAGTGAGATCCAATGAATCCCCATGCAATCGGTGGATAGCGTGGAAAAAGCTTTCATTCGGCAGCGTTTCGCGCCATATAAATGTATATCCCACATCATTCGGATCGAAGATGTGCGGCGGCGGAGGTGAAAACTCCGCCACGCAGCTACAGGCGCGATTCGAATCTGACAGATATTTTTGGAGGTTCCTAGCGATGACTGGCCCCTTGATGCCCAAAGCGACAGCCGTATGGCTGGTCGATAATACTGGTCTCACATTTGATCAAATTGGCGCACTTTCAGAATTGCACCCCCTTGAGGTGCAGGCGCTGGCGGATGGCGATATCGGACAAGGTATTAAAGGCCGTGACCCGATTGCGAATGGCGAACTCACGAAGGAAGAAATTGACCGCTGTGAGGCAGACCCGAACGCCCGCCTCGTCATGTCCAAGCTCGCTGTGCCGCGCGCGGCGGAGCGGACCAAGGGCCCACGCTATACACCGGTTGCCAAACGCCAGGACAAACCTGATGGGATTGCGTGGCTTGTGCGGAACCACACGGAACTTTCGGATTCGCAGATCATCAAGCTGATCGGCACGACCAAGACCACCATCGCTGCCGTCCGCGATCGTACGCATTGGAACAGCGGCAATATACATGCGCGCCATCCAGTCGATCTTGGCCTTTGCACGTATATGGAGCTCAGTGGCGCTATCGAAAAAGCGCGTTCCAAGCTTTCGTCTGAAGACCGTGATGCGCTGGAAGCCAAAGATCGCGCTCGCTTGCAGACAGACGATCAGCCAAAGGAAGAGGCCAAAAAGACGCCTTCCATTGAGGATCTTTTCCGCCACTAAGTGCGTTCTGCCTTCTATGCACACTTTGCTAACAGCGAATTAGGAGACATCCCATGGGATGGATTGCTTGGATTATCGTAGGCCTGATCGCAGGCTTCCTGGCGAAGCTGATTATGCCGGGCCGTGACCCTGGTGGCTTTATCGTCACTATGCTGATCGGCATTGTCGGCGGTGTGATCGGTGGCTTCATCGGTAAAGAGCTTGGGCTTGGTGCTGTTAGCGGCATCAACCTGCCAAGCATTCTGCTCGCGACAGGCGGTGCCGTGATCCTGCTGGCTATCTACCGCGCCGTTAAGCGGTAATTGCTGCGTCTCCTTTGATCTGCGTCCGGTGCATCACGCGCCGGACGGTTGGATCAAAGGAATCGCGGCGGTGCAAAACGCCTAAATTACTCCAGATCAGCACATCACCTGTGCGCCATTGATGGCTCCAGGTGAATTCTGGTTTGGCCGCGTGCGCCCAAAGCGCATTAAGCAGCGCCTCACTTTCCGCCAGCGGCAGGCCTTCGATATAGGCATGGGGGCGGCGGCCTAGGAATAAGGCGCGGCGGCCTGTGCCTTCATCCAATCGCACGAGTGGGTGCCTGGCACCTACGGTTTCTGTGGGATCATTCGGCTCCACATGCCCCCGACGCAAAATCCCGGCTGAATTATGCGCGCCATCATGGACGAGGCGTTTGCCTTTGATCTCAGTTCGCAAATCATCTGGGAGTGCCTCATAGGCGGCGAATTGATTAGAGAACCAGGTATCGCCTTGGCCTTCTGGGACCTCAATTGCAAACAGGATGGCGGTCTTCGGTGGCCGCTCGATATAGGTCATGTCAGCATGCCATACGGCTTCGCCAGCGCCCAAGTTACCGATTGGCTTGCCGTCTTTCACCACATTTGAAATCACGTTGATGTCTGGATATTCCGGCAGGAACGGCGCGCCATAGGGGTTGGGGCCGGGCGGATCAAGCTCACCAAAACCTCTTGAAAATGCCATCAGCGCCGGGTCAGGCAAGTTCTGGTCGCGGAGTAGCAGTACAAGATGTTCAGCCAAAGCAGTCCGCAACGCTGTAAATCTGTCGTCGGAATGATCGGATGCCGCATCAAACCCAGTGACCAATGCGCCAAGCGCTGCATCAAATGCTGTGATTTTCAAGAGATTCTGCCTCGTTTCCATATTCCATCAGGCGCATGCGCCAAAACCGTTGACCGATAGCGCCCCCTCCCGGATAGACTAAGGTCAGGACCCTAGACCAAACTTGCACCGTCTTTCGAGAGGCCAATATGCCAAAGTCGCCAAGCCCATATGACTTCGATCTGGATAAGAACCCCGCAAACTTCCAGCCTTTGACGCCGCTAGGTCATTTGGAGCGGGCGGCTTGGACCTATCCAGACCGGGTCTCGGTTATCCACGGCACCAAACGGTTCACCTGGAAGGAAACCCACACGCGCGCCCACAAATTGGCAGACGCTTTGGCAAAGCGCGGCATTGGGAAGGGCGATACGGTAGCCGTGCTGACAGCCAACACGCCTGAAATGATGGAAATGCATTTCGGTATTCCCATGACCGGCGCAATCATCAACACCATCAATACCCGCCTGGATGCGGCGATCATCGGGTTCATCCTGGACCATGGCGAAGCGGATGCTGTGTTCGTAGACCGGGAATTTGCGGGCGTTATGGCTGAGGCGCTTAAGGTCGCCAAGGTGAAGCCAATCGTGATCGACGTTGATGATTCGGAATACGACGGCGCTGGCGACCTGATCGGCGAGATGGATTACGAGGCCTTTATCGCAAGCGGCGATGCCAGCTTCCCCTTTACGCCGCCAGATGATGAGTGGGATGCCATTGCCCTAAACTATACGTCTGGCACGACGGGGGACCCTAAGGGTGTTGTCTATAGCCATCGCGGGACCTACCTGAACACGGCCTCCAATGCGCTTGTGTGGCAAATGCCGCACCATCCAGTTTACCTCTGGACGCTACCAATGTTCCATTGCAATGGCTGGTGCTTCCCGTGGGTCATCGCCATGCAGGCGGGGACGCATGTGTGCCTGCGCCAAGTGCGGGCTGATGCGATTTATGCCGCTATCGCCGATCATGGCGTCGATCATATGTGCGGTGCGCCGATTGTGCTGAACATGATCGCCAATGCACCTGAGGACGAAAAGCGCGCCTTTAATCACACCGTAAAGGTGATGACAGCGGCCT